>Ga0224514_10000021_pt1 | contig 67924 bp, 59 predicted proteins | sample SF_May12_sed_USG_3_FD_169107 | JGI IMG/M metagenome (GOLD analysis project Ga0224514, IMG submission 169107) | Sediment microbial communities from San Francisco Bay, California, United States - SF_May12_sed_USGS_24 | ecosystem: Environmental > Aquatic > Marine > Sediment | place: USA... | reverse complement strand
TACAAATGCAGCACATTTATCACAAGCCGCCCTACCTCTGTCACCAACTTTTATAATTTTCATAATCCTTCTCCTCAGTTGTGGACACTAATAAAAACTGCATCAGGGTCAAGAATGTACCACTTTATATACCAGGTCTTACCGCTGTTTACAGTCTTGATCAAATGCATCGGAACATTGCTGTCAAAATGGTGAGGGCTGCAACTGTAGTCCCCTCCTTTAGCGCGAAGAATAATACTTATCACTTCATCAATTGTAACTGCACCGGTAGCTAAAAGATTTTTTACATCAATATTTCCACGCGTCTCATGACTCACATTACCATTTTGCAAGCAATGAATAACCTGTTGTTTCGCTTTCTTAAAAGCCATTAGCACTACCTATGATTGTACGACAAATTTCGTACACTGTCAAGCTTAGCTTATCAAAATTAAAAGCCCGGCAGATTCACATCGACCGGGCTTTTAATTCATCTCATATTTTTCAATCTTAGTCTTTTTCCTTCAACACCGCCTGTGCCGCCGCCAGTCGGGCAATGGGCACCCTGTAGGGAGAGCAACTCACATAATCAAGGCCTGAATTGTGGCAAAACTCGACAGATGATGGCTCACCGCCATGTTCACCGCAAATTCCGAGCTTGATATCGGCTCTTACACTTTTACCCTTTTCTATACCCATCTGTACGAGCTGACCGACACCTGTCTGATCAAGGGCGACGAAAGGATCATTTGAATAAATCCCCTTTTCAACGTAATAGGGAAGGAAGTGACCTGAGTCATCACGGCTTAGCCCCAGTGTCGTCTGGGTAAGGTCATTTGTTCCAAAGGAGAAAAATTGCGCTTCTTTTGCTATCTCATCGGCAGTAAGCGCCGCACGGGGAAGCTCTATCATAGTACCGATAAGATAGTCCAGTTTACAGCCATTATCATTGATCACTTCATTAGCTATCTGAACGACTTTCTTCCTGATATAGGCAAGTTCCTTTACATGACCTACCAGAGGTATCATTATTTCAGGAACAATGCTGAAACCCTCTTCCTTTACCAGTTCACAGGCAGCCTCAATAATAGCTTTTACCTGCATTTCATATATTTCAGGGAAGGTAACACCAAGCCTGCATCCCCTGTGACCGAGCATGGGGTTCATCTCTTTAAGGCTTTCCGTCTTATGCTTAAGGTCATCGACGGAAACGCCCATATCAACGGCAATCTCCTGGAGGTCCCGTTTTGTCTGCGGCAGGAACTCATGAAGAGGCGGATCAAGCAGCCTGATTGTTACGGGAAGGCCCTTCATTTCCCTGAAAATGCCTTTAAAATCCGCTTTTTGCATAGGCTCGATTCTATCGAGGAATTTCTTTCTGTCTTCAACCGTATCGGAGAGGATCATCTCCCTTACAGCCATAATCCTGTCGGCTTCGAAGAACATATGTTCCGTGCGGCAAAGCCCGATACCCTCTGCGCCAAAGTCCCTTGCCTGTTTGGCATCAGCCGGTGTGTCGGCGTTCGTTCTCACCCTGAGACGCCTGACCTTATCGACCCAGCCCATAAGTATTTCAAAATCTCCGGAAAGTTCGGGATCTATGGTCGGTACTTCATCAAGCATTACCTCTCCTGTACTACCATCAAGCGTAATGATGTCACCTTTTTTGACAACCGTACGCCCTACAATAAACTGCTCCATCTTATAGTCAATCCTGATTTCTCCGGCTCCTGCAACACAGCAGCGCCCCATCCCTCTTGCAACAACAGCAGCATGAGAGGTCATACCACCGGTTGCTGTCAGTATTCCCTGGGCCGCATGCATGCCATGGATATCTTCAGGTGACGTCTCCTGCCTGACGAGAATAACCTTAAGGCCCAGCTTGGCGGCAGCCTCAGCGTCATCGGCTGAGAAGACAACCTCTCCATAGGCGGCGCCCGGAGAAGCAGGAAGAGCGCTGGTAAGAACATTCTTACTGGCATCAGGATCAAGCATGGGGTGAAGCAGCTGGTCCAGCTGTGACGGTTCTACTCTCATAATTGCTTCTTCCTGGCTGATCATTCCTTCATTCACCATATCGACGGCAATCTTTACCGCTGCCGCTGCCGTTCTCTTGCCGTTTCTCGTCTGCAACATCCAGAGTTTGCCTTTTTGAACGGTAAACTCGATGTCCTGCATATCCCTGTAATGTTTCTCCAGTTTCTCATAAACATTAACAAGTTCTTTGTAGGGCCGGGGCATGACTTTTTCCATGGTGGGAAGATCGCTATGCTTGCTGCCCGCTTCATTAATGGGCTGAGGCGTTCTAATTCCGGCCACAACGTCCTCTCCCTGTGCATTAACGAGGAATTCTCCGAAAAAGAATCTTTCGCCCGTTGATGGGTCTCTCGTAAAGGCAACACCTGTCGCACAATCGTCACCCATGTTGCCATAGACCATAGAACAGATATTGACAGCCGTACCCCAGTGATCGGCAATATTATTAAGTTTTCTGTAGGTAACGGCCCTTGGAACATCCCATGAATCAAAAACAGCGCTGATTCCTCCCCAGAGTTGCTCCTCGGGTTCTTCAGGAAAGGCCTTGCCCGTCTCTTCCTTAACCTTTTCCTTAAAACGTACAACCAGGTCCTTAAGATCATCGGCTGTGAGATCTGTATCTTTCTCTACACCTTTTTCCTGTTTTTTCTCTTCCAGGATTTCTTCGAGAATTTCGCCACTCATCCCCATGACAACATTGCTGTACATCTGGATGAAACGACGATAGGAATCGTAACCGAAGCGTTCATTTTTGGACTGCTTTATAAGCCCCTGGACCGTAACGTCATTAAGACCCAGATTAAGAACCGTATCCATCATACCCGGCATGGATACCCTTGCTCCTGATCTGACGGAAACGAGAAGAGGATTATCTTTATCACCGAAAACGGCCCCCATAACAGCTTCCGTCTTTTTCAGATTTTCTTCAATTTCTGCTTTTAACCCATGGGGATATTTTTTTCCCTTTTCATAGTAATGGGTACAAACTTCCGTACTGATCGTAAATCCGGCCGGAACAGGAATACCGATATTGGTCATTTCAGCAAGATTCGCCCCCTTACCCCCCAATAGATTTTTCATTGTAGCCGTGCCTTCCGCCTTACCGTCCCCGAAGAAGTAGACATACTTTTGTGCCATTAACATCCTCCTCTTTCTCGAATCAAATTACGTACTTACTTGTTTTCAGTAACAATTTTAGAAAAATCTGCAAACCTCATGAAGAGCCCGGAAACCTCTTTCAAGAGGGATAACCTGTTATTTTTAACGTTCACATCATCTACCATTACAAGTATAGCATCAAAAAAAGAATCAACAACCGGCCTGATTTGGGAAGCTTTTAATAAAGCTTCCTTATATTTGCCTTTATCAGCAAGATCCATCACATCACCGGCAATGGAATGACAGGCGCTGTGAAGTTTTTCTTCAGCATCACCTTCAAATAGAGTCGGATCGACGCCAATGGATTCAAAATCTTTTGTAATATTGACAACTCTTTTAAAGGCAACAGCCAATGGTTCAAAGTCGGGCAATTCCTTCAAATGGGCAAGGGCCTTGACAATTTCTACCGTATCGAGAATATCATCAAAGCCTCTTGATAGTACAGCATCGACAACATCATGTGAATAACCACCCCCTGTGAGCAGCCCCGCCAGCCTTAACCTGAAGAATTCGAGAATCTCTCCCTTAATTTCATCAGAGGCTTTCAGGAGCTTATCTTGCAATATTTCCAGCGCCCTGCTAATCAGTTTAGCCAGAGAAAGCCTGTACTCTCTTTTCCTGATAATATTGATGATTCCAATGGTCTGTCTTCTTAAAGCATAAGGGTCGGATGCGCCTGTAGGAATAAGGCCGACACCGAAACAACCGCAGATTGTATCCAGTTTATCAGCAATGGAAATAATGGCGCCCGTATCGGTAGCGGGCAGAATATCGTCGGCGCTGCGGGGAAGATAATGTTCGAAAATAGCCTCTGCAACTTCATTATCTTCACCGGCTTTTAAGGCATAATCACGTCCCATGATACCCTGTAGCGAAGGAAATTCACAAACAACACCGGAAACAAGATCCCCTTTTGAAAGCCAGGCAGCTCTTTCGACCTTATTCTTTACCTTCGGTACAAGCTCATCTGCCAGGAAGGAGGCAAGGGACTGAAAGCGCTCAACCTTCTCATAAGACGTTCCAAGCTTAGCCTGGAAAACGACACTTCCAAGTTTTTCCACCATATCGTCAAGGGGTGTTTTCAGGTCTTCATAATAATAAAAAGCAGCATCAGAAAGGCGGGCCCTGAGAACTCGCTCGTTTCCTTCACGAACGACATTCATATCTCTCGCTTTCGTATTACTCACAGTTATGAAGTTGGGACGGAGATTACCCTCAGTATCTTCAACAGAAAAATAACGCTGATGCCCTCTCATGGCATCGATAACAATTTCTCTGGGAAGTTTTAAATATTCAAGTTCAAAGTTCCCGCACAGGACAACGGGGTATTCAACAAGATTGGTCACTTCATGGACAAGCCCCTCATCTTCGATGAGACGACCACCGGCATCTGTAGCAGCGTTAAGAATCCCTTTCCTGATAATAGACTTTCTTTTTTCAGGATCGACAATAACAAAGGCCTTTTCACACTTATCCAGATAATCGCCACAGGAAGTGACAACAAACTCTTCAGGGGAAAGAAAACGGTGGCCCCGGCTCTTGTTTGAGCTTTCAATATCACCGAATGAACAGGGAACAACCTGCCCGTCGAAAAGCGCCACAATCCAGTGAAGGGGTCTTGCAAAGGCAACGTCAAGGTCTTTCCAGCGCATCGATTTTTTAAAGGGGATGGAAGCGATAAGGTCGGTCAACACGTCAGGAAGAAGTGTTGCTGCATCAACGCCTTTTTCCTCTTTAACGGCGTAAACATACTCACCTTTAGGCGTTTCCCTCACCTCAATATCTTCAATAGAAATTCCCTGCCCTTTGGCAAAACCGATTAAAGCTTTTGTAGGCTCACCTGATTCGTTGTAGGCAACTTTTTTTGAGGGTCCCTGGTTTTCAATGGTAATATCTTCCTGTCTGAGAGCCACATCTTTGACAGATAAAACAAGACGTCTCGGTGTGCCTGAAGTGGACAGTTCACCAAAGGAAAGACGGGCCTCAGAAAGGGCTTTTTTTAGGGCTGATTCCAAATGGGAGAGAGCAGGGTCAAGAAAACCTGCCGGAATCTCTTCACATCCTATTTCAAGAAAAAGCTCCTTACTCATCAAGGCATCTCCTTTAAAAGCGGATAGCCCATTTCTTCCCGTTTTCTCACATAACCTTCGGCACAAATTTTTGCAAGGTTTCTTACCCTGCCGATATAACCGGTTCTTTCGGTCACGCTGATTGCCCCGCGGGCATCGAGAAGATTAAAGGCATGGGAACATTTGAGGCAGTAATCGTAAGCGGGAAGAACAAGCCCTTTTCCGGCCAGGCTCCTGCACTCCTCTTCATACATGGAAAAGAGTTTAAGCAGCATATCCACATTGGCATCTTCAAAGTTATGCTTTGAAAATTCCACTTCCCCCTGGTGGTGAACTTCGCCATATTTGACTTCATCATTCCACTGAAGATCAAAAACAGAGTTTACCCCCTGAAGGTACATGGCAATTCGCTCTATGCCATAGGTGATCTCAACGGCAACAGGGCTGAGATCAATCCCACCGGCCTGCTGAAAGTAGGTAAACTGGGTTATCTCCATGCCGTCGAGCCAGACCTCCCAGCCAAGGCCCCAGGCGCCAAGTGTTGGTGATTCCCAGTCATCTTCCACAAAACGGATATCATGATCGAGGGGATCGATGCCGAAAGATTTAAGGCTCTCCAGGTAAAGTTCCTGAATATTCTGAGGTGACGGTTTAATGATTACCTGGAACTGGTAGTAGTGCTGAAGCCGGTTCGGATTTTCTCCGTAGCGGCCGTCTGTAGGTCTTCTCGAAGGCTCCACATAGGCCACCTTCCACGGCTCGGGGCCGAGGACGCGCAGAAAGGTGGCCGGGTTAAAAGTACCTGCCCCCACTTCAATGTCATAGGGCTGCTGGATGATACATCCCTTCTCAGACCAGTATCTTTGAAGGGAGAGGATGAGTTCCTGGAAGGTCACGCTGGAATTAAGCTCCGGAAGTTTCTATTGAAAAACCCGAAAACTAACATGAAATATGTTGAATTGTCAATGAAAAAGGCCTGTCGGGATTATGGCCGGGATAATTTTCATAATACTTCTTTCCATTATGAAAATAATGTATAAAAAATTAGAAAACCTCTAATTTCCGAAGCTCTCGGCAATATGGAGCGCCATAGGCTCGACCATGGGTCTAAAACAGTGGATGAAGGAACAGTACCTGTTGGTATGAGCAAGAGGACCCGTAAAATAGATTCCCTTTACTGATTTGCTTTCACAGGTAGAAGTCACTATGGGGTAACCACTTTTTGAAATTTTGAGAGGAATTGATTCAAAATCGGGAAGATAAGGCCGATAACCTGTCGCAAAAATGATCTTGTCAAACTCTTTTTCTCTGCCGTCACTAAAGAGAACGGTTCCCCCTTTTATCTCTTCTACCTCTACCTTTTCCATAAGATCAATGATCTTGAAGCTAATGAGTTCCTTTAACAGGCTCTCCGACAGGCCCCTGATATGGCTAAGGTCTTTTGTTCTGCTGTAAAACTTGAGCCTGCTTTTTGTTGCCAGCGTAAGCTTGCAAATGCCGGAAAGCTCAACGGTGAGTTCGGCGCCTGAATTACCGGCGCCGACAATAAGTACTCTTCTCCCCCGGTAACCCTCAAAGCTTCCATATTCTCTCGAATGAATTACCCTGTCATTTCCCCTGACGCCCGGTATGTTCGGAATATGAGGATTACTGATAACCCCTGTAGCAACAACGACAACAGGGGCTTCATATTTTTTACCCTCTTCTGTATGAACGGAAAACCCCCCTTCTATAGGGCTTATTTTGGAAACTGCGCTATTGCTCTTAATAGAAAGTTTATTTTCCCTGATAAAAATATCGAGATATTGGAGAAATTCTTCTTTTGTAGCAAAGGCGCCCTGAAGTTTAACAGCTGACCAAATGGGATTTCGAAAGGTAAGCGACGTTAGATCATGCTGCGCCACCGCAGGAGAGAGCATGACCATGCCGTCTTTCATCTCACGCCATGACTGGCCCGGCTGCTTCTTTTCCAGTATGAGGGAGGAAAGACCAAACTGCTTTAGATGATAAGCCGTCAGGAGGCCGGCCGGGCCGCCTCCGATTACAATAACTTTATTATTCATAAATCAAACCACATAGTTCAATATGATACCTGTCAGTATGACAAAGCCGGCAGTTACATTCGATTTGAATGCGCTAAAGGCGATCTCTCTGCTCATCCCTTTTCCCGTTACCCTGATCTGCCACACAAAGAAGAGGGCGGCAATAATTACAGACGTATAATATGGAAAAGCGAGTCCTGATGCAAGCCCAACGAATAAAAAAAGTAATATGGTGACGGCAAAAAAGAGGGCAACCACTTCCTTAACATACTTTCCAAAAAGGATGGCCGCCGACTTTACGCCAACCTTAAGGTCATCTTCAATATCCATCATGGCATAGACCGTATCATAGGCCACCGCCCAGGTGGCGGTAGAGAGAAAAATAAGTACGGCCGTCAGCTCGACAGTCTCTTTTACTGCCGCCCAGACAATGACCGAACCCCATCCAAAGGCAATACCGAGAAAAAGCTGGGGCAGCGAGATAAATCGCTTGGTAAAAGGATAAAGGATGACAAAAAAGAGACAGAACGTACAGAGTATGACTGCCAGAGGATTTAAATAAAAAGTGAGCAGGGCAGCCAGAAGCAGGGTAAAGCAAAATATGACAACAGCCTGTGATAAAGTGAGCTTACCTGAAGCAAGGGGACGTTCTTTTGTTCTTTCTACATGGGGATCGAAATTTCTGTCGGCAATGTCATTAATAGCACAACCGGCGCTTCGCATAAGAAATGCGCCGGAGACGATGATAAGGAGAAGAACCGGATCGGGCCGACCCCGGGACGCGATAAAAAGCGCCCAAAGTGCAGGAAGGAGAACGAGAAGCGTTCCGTATTGTTTTTCTATCCGCAGAAGCGCAGCCGCTGAATGGAAAAAATAAATAAAGGATGACTCTCTGTTGCCGACTTCTTTTTCTACTTTATCCATAAGGGAAAAACCGCTTAAGAGGTAATTTAGTTATAAAAGACAAAGCTGCACGGGTAAATTATAGGGGAAAGAGAAAAAGAGATTTTAGTTGACCAACTTTATCTGAGTAAAACGAATAAACCTTCAATCAAGTAAAATCAAAACTCTTCTCTCAAGAAAATGCCCGTCTCAACTTCGGCCTGGCTTGCCATTTTAGTCGGCGCCGTCCCTTCCTTGAAGGCCTCGAAAACAATGTCTTCCGTCTGGTCAGGTGCAGCAAGAAGTCCTGTTTTTGCGTCTATCTTGGCAAAAACAATCCCATCGGGAATAGGGAAGTCCTTTACCGGTTGACCTTCATAGACTTCCTTCATAAAATCGACAAATACAGGCAATGCCGCCCGGGATCCCGTCTCATTTTTACCGAGCGGCGCTTCCTGATCAAAGCCGACCCAGGTACCGGCAACCAGATCAGGTGTAAAACCGATAAACCAGGCATCATAAAGGTCATTTGTCGTTCCTGTCTTTCCGCCGACAGGCCGTTTGAGCACCTTCGCTTTCCAGCCCGTACCGTGCTGGACAACACCCTGCATGAGGCTCGTCATAAGGTAAGCCGTCTGGGGACTGATAGTGTAACCCGGGGGCAACTCTTTCAGAGAATCGGGAAGCTCCACAAGTCGTAGATCTTCACTCTTTTCCTCCTTTTTCTCCTCACCCTGGGCCTCTTCTTCTTCAACTATCTGAGACTCGATGACAGTACTGGCCATAATGGAGTCAGGAGATATTTCCTCCAGCACATTTCCATCACGGTCAACAATCTTCGTAATAAAGATGGGCTCACGCCTTATACCGCCACCGGGGAAAATTCCGAAAGCCGAGGTAATTTCCTGGAGGGAAAGTCCCGATGAGCCGAGAGAAAGAGAAAGGTCTCTGTCAAGATGGCTTTTTATTCCCATTCTCCTGGCATACTCGATAATGTAGTCCAGACCAAGAGACTGGACAATCTTAATCGTTACAACATTCATTGAGCGCTGAAGCGCCATTCTCATGCGAGTCGGACCATAAAACTTATCACTGTAGTTCTTGGGCTTCCACGTGAACTCATCTTCATCACCCTGATAGATAATGGGAGAATCGTGGATTATTGTAGCCGGCGTATAGTTATTATCGAGTGCAGATGAATAGATGATAGGCTTGAAGCAGGAACCGGGCTGTCTTCTCGACTGGATGGCCCTGTTAAATTTACTCTTAACAAAATCATATCCGCCAACCATCGATTTTACATAGCCTGTCTGGGGATCGATGGCCATGAGAGCGCCCTGCACAAGCGGGTCCTGGTGAAGGGAAAAGGCGAGGTGTCCCTCTTTCGCAACGGCCCCCGTTATTTTAACGTCGATAACATCACCGGCGGCGAGAGCGTCGGCAGGGTCCTTAATTCGCCCCTCCAGGTAACCAACTGTATGATCAGGCAATCTTGCCCATTGCATATCCTTAAGCGGGATACGTCCAACGGCGTCCTTCCCGATTTTAACGTCCACATACTTTTTAGCGCTATTAACTTTAACAACAATGCCTTTGTAAATTTCCCCTTCCTTGACAGGGTGGTTTTCCAGTTTCTTCTGAAGTTCCTCGATGAAGGCTTCCGCCTCGGCGTCGGCAATCCGTCTTTCAGGCCCCCTGTATCCCTGCCTCCTGTCGAGATTGAAAAGCCCTTTTTTGAGCGCCTTCTGGGCAGCTTTCTGCATCTTTATGTCAAGGGTAGTGAAAACTTTCAGGCCTTCCTTGTAGATTAAGTCGGCACCATATTTACGTTCAAGGTAGCGCCTTACATGTTCCGTAAAGTAGGGCGCTGCTCTGAGGTTAAGGTCTTCAAGGGGATAAACCTCAACAGGCGTATTCATGGCATCCGTTGCTTCGACAACATTAATGTAACCTTCATCGGCCATACGGTTTAAGACATAGCGCTGTCTTTCTCTTGCCTGCTCGGGGTTGCTGGCCGGAGAATATCTGGACGGAGCCTGAGGAAGGCCGGCCAGCATGGCTATCTCTGCCAGGTTAAGTTCATCAACATTCTTGTTATAATAGCTTTGAGCCGCAGCTTGCACGCCATAGGCGCCGTGCCCCAGATAGATCTGATTGAGATAAAGATAAAGAATATCGCTTTTGGTAAAGTTATTCTCTATTCTGTATGCCAGCACCGCTTCCTTAAACTTTCTTTTATATGTCCTTTCCGGGGTAAGAAGCGACTTGGCCACCTGCTGGGTAATGGTACTCCCCCCCTGTTCGACGCGACCGGCCCTTACGTTTTTAATAAAGGCCCTTAAAATACTGATAAAATCAAGTCCTTCATGTTCGAAAAAGCGGTCATCTTCAGCGGCAACAAAGGCCTGAATAAGGAGCTTTGGCACTTTGGAAATGGGGATGACTTCCCTTTTTTCGATGGCAAATTCTCCAATTTGCACCTCATCGGCAGAATAAACTTTGGTAATAATATCAGGCCGGTAAGCGGAAATATTTTCAAGACCGGGAAGGTCTTTTGTGAGATAGTAAAAGAGGCCGGCTCCGGCAATAAGGGAAAGAATAATAAGTGTAAAAAGTGCCTGCAGGACAAGCTTTTTCAATGTTCTTTTACTCTTGGAATTATAATCCATGGATTTTATGTGAATTGATTTTCTTGAAAACATGCTTTTATATAATGAATTTTAAGTGAATTGCGTAATTTAACAAAATATTTATATAATATCAAGATTGAATTGGCTTTGTTTAAAAACCCGCTTTAAAACTATTATTGCTTTTTATTCCACTTATGATCATACCTTTCAATGAAATTGAATCAGGAACGCCCTGTTTAACGGTTAACAGGCGATTAGCCCGTACCATCCTGACCCGCTACGATCTGCGTATGAAGGAAAAGGGGCATAAGGTCTGGGAAAGTCCTGCCATCATGCCCTTTCTTTCCTGGCTTCGTGAATTATGGACCGATCATTCGCAGGAAAAGTTCCTTCTATCTCCTCTTCGCTCTCTTGTTCTTTGGGAAAAGATCCTTGCCCGGGATAAACTGCTTATTAAAGGGGAACTCCTTTCAGGTAACGAAGTGGCAGCTACAGCATACGAAGCTTACAGGCTGGCCGCGGAATATAACCTGGATACAGAGGATCCCCTATTCTCAGCAACTGAGGAATCCAGGACCTTACAGAGGTGGTCATCACGGTATGAAAACAAATTAAAAGAGCTCAGCTTCATTGATGCAGGTCAATTGCCGGTTCACCTTATGGCGCTGCTTAATAAGAAAAAAGTTGAACTGCCACCTAAAATCATCATTGCCGGCTATGATGAAGTGTCACCGCTTCTTTCTCAGCTCTTGTCTGCTCTCAAAAAGAATGGATGCCAGGTCAGCTTTTGGCCGGCAACAGGGAAAAAGAATATTAAACCCCTGGAAAAGCCTGATACCCCTGATATTATTGATACCATTGAAGATATTTCTCTCTATCGCTTAAGCGATGAAAGTGATGAAGCAAGAGCGGCTGCAAGATGGATAAGGAAAAGGTACAGACAAGGCCTTAAAATAGGGGTGCTGGTGCCTGACCTTGGCCGATATAGAGACAAAATCATAGCGGCCTTTAATGAGGAGCTGGCGCCTTCTTCCATCTTTCCATGGCAGATAAAAAGGGACCTTTTCAATATTTCTCTCGGTTCCCGGCTTTATGACGAACCGATCGTTCGTTTTGCCGTCGGCCTGCTCGGTATGGACGACAGGAAGCGGGATATGGATGAAATAAGCGCTTTTCTTCTTTCTCCTTACCTTACTTTTTCCCGCTCAGAGCAGACAGGGCCGGCAGCTATGGATGCAAAATTAAGAAAAGATAATCGCTTCAGCTTAACCATCGGGGGGGTATGGCATGCCATGAAATCAGCAGACTGCGGGGCGCCTCTTTTCATGAATGCCCTGGAGCAACTGTTAAAGTCGAACAGGGAAAGACGTTCTTCCATGCTGCCCGGCGCCTGGAGTGAATTTTTCAGTACCCTTTTGAAAAACATGGGCTGGCCGGCCAAAGCCGTCAGATTAAGCAGCCGCGAATATGTGGCCCTTCAGTCCTTTGGTGAGGCCCTTTCGACACTCGCCGGCCTTGATGATATTACGGGACCCATCAATAAGCATGAAGCCCTCAAATACCTCATAAAAATAACGAAACAAAGCGTATTTCAGGAAGAGACTAAAGAATCACCCATTACCGTTATGGGCTTTCTCGAATCGGGAGGAATGACTTTTGACGAAGTCTGGCTATTAGGCGCTCACGACGGCCTGTTGCCGGGACAGCCTTCACCCAATCCCTTTATACCGCTTAAACTCCAAAAAGAAAATAATCTTCCCAAATCAACATTTAAACGTGAACTTGAATTTTCTAAAATTCACTTGCAGCGCATACTGGCCGGCACAAAAAGAATGGTCTTGAGTTTTCCCGAAAGAACCGATGACAAGGAAGTCAGCATTTCTCCCTTAATCTCCCACCTGGCAGACCATATCATCAACGGCACCCGGGAAAGGGGCAATCGTCTCATTGATAGCATGGCGGGCCTCAAGACGGCAAAAGATTGCGAAAGCCTTCCGGGGCTGCAAGTCAAAAAAAATGAACCCATTAAGGGTGGAACATTAATACTGAAAAATCAGTCAGATTGTCCCTTCAGGGCCTTTGCCGTTCACAGACTAAATGCCGGAAAACCGGACGATCCCGAGCCCGGAATCAGCAGCTTGGAACGCGGTTCCATCATTCACAGAGCTATGGAGCATTTCTGGCAAAAGATTAAAGATGACCTTACGTTAAGGCAATATGAAAAGAGTGGCACACTGGATGATGCCATCACCGAGTCGGCACGGATTGGCTTGGGCTTATTAAATAGCGAAGAACCCGGTTATGATAATTATAAAAAGATCGAAGGGGAAAGGTTGACCTCCCTCCTTCATGAATGGGTACAGATAGAATTAAGGAGAAGCCCCTTCAGGACGGTGGAAAGGGAGTCTGAAAAAGGCATCCATATAGCGGGGCTTCATCTCGCTTCACGAATAGACAGAATAGACAGCATTGGTGAAAATGCCCGGGCCATTATCGATTACAAGTCAGGCGCTGTCAACACCGCTGACTGGGCAAGCGAAAGGCCCAAAGAACCTCAGCTCATGCTCTACGCCTCAGCCGGTAATTACGATGCAATTTTATTTGCCGGACTAAAGCGGGGAGATTGCCGTTTTGCGGGCATAGCAAGGGAAGAAGGCCTCTTTCCGGGAATCAGGGCCTTTACAAGTGATCCCCTTTTTAAAAAGAGTGATCATATTCACAACTGGGAAGATTTAATGGAGAAATGGAGGAAAACGCTACAAAATCTCGCCTCCGATTTTCTTAAGGGAGAGGCAAATGTGGACCCAAGAGATTACGGGAGGGACAGTTCGGCGTGCAAATATTGCGATCTTCTTCTTCTTTGCAGGGTCTTTGAAAGAAGCACTGATTTCTGAAGGCCTTCAAATCCCCCTCCCCACAGTAACGAGTGCGCTGTCCCCACCGGAGAATAGTCTGTTCTGTCCCCATAGAGATTGACAGCAGGAGAGCTAACAATTATAGTGACGCTACGCTTTAAATAACGCCAGGGACGGTTTAATCTTGAATAATAAAACTGCTGTTTTGCTCCTCAACATGGGAGGGCCCGCAAGTCTCGATGATGTAGAGCCCTTTCTTTATAACCTTTTCATGGACCCTGATATTATCGAAATCCCTCTCGGGAAACTTTTCCGCCCCTTCATTGCGGGAAAAATATCGAAAAAGCGGTCAGAAAAAGTGAGGAACTATTATAAAAAAATAGGCGGAAAGTCCCCCCTTCTTGAGCTCACCCGCAACCAGGCACATGCCCTTGAAAAAGCATTAAGCAGTGAGGGCGAGTACGGCGTCTTTGTTGCCATGAGATATTGGCACCCTTTTACGGAAGAGGCAATCGGGGAAATACTGGCCTATAATCCGGAAAAACTTGTACTGCTCCCCCTCTACCCCCATTATTCAGGCACAACAACGGGCTCTAGCTTTAACGAATTTGACCGTGCCTGGAAAAAGGGGGGGAAATCCGCCATAGAAGTCATAAAGATCAATAGCTATTATGATCAGGCAGGATATATCCATACCTGGGTCCAGTTAATCAGGGACAAGCTGCATAAAATGGATGACAGGGTAAAGCGTAACAGCCATCTCATTTTTTCAGCACACGGCATTCCGCAAAAACTTGTCGACAGAGGTGATCCCTACCAAAAACATACGGAAGCATCGGTAAGGCTCATCCTGGAAAAACTGCAATGGGAAGGAGAGTGGAGTCTTTCCTACCAGAGCAGAGTAGGACCTGTTAAGTGGCTTTTTCCTGCCACAGATGAACTGCTTGTCCGGTTGGGACAAAAAGGGACAAAAAGTGTGCTTATGGTCCCCATATCGTTCGTGTCGGACCATTCGGAAACGCTCTATGAAATGGATATACAGTACCGTGAACTGGCGGAGAAGTCAGGCATCGAAAACTTTGGGCGGGTAGCTGTGCCCAATTGTGACGAGAGCTTTATCGAATCACTGAAGGACATCGTCCTTAAGGCTTTAGCCCGGTAAAAATTCAAATACAGATTATTTTTTGATCAGGTTAAGGTACATTTTGGCAAGCTTATCATTGGGATCAATGTCAAGCACCGATTCCCACTCGGCCTTCGCTTTTTGCGTCTCTCCCTGTGAATAGTAAACTATACCCAGGTTTATTATGGCATGAACATAGTTGGGGTTAAGCTCTTCAGCTTCCTTTAACTGTCTTATGGCATTATAATAATCGCCTTTATCCCGGTAAATAATGCCGAGTTTGGTCCTCACATCGGCAAATTCAGGCCTCAAATTGAGGGCTTTTTTGTATTCATCGATGGCCGATTCAAAAAAACCGACACTCGTGTAAATATCACCAAGCTCGCTATGCTTGTTGGCAATTTTACCCTTGATGAAAGGATCGATGCTTTCCTTTTCACGCTGCGCCGAAATCTCTACTTCCGTCGCCCTGTCATATTCGCCGATCTCCTGCAAGGTAACGGCCAGGTTGAGAGCGACCTCCGTATAGTTGGGATTCAACTTAAGGGCCCTTTCAAAACATTCAACGGCCTTGTCATACTCTTCCCGGTCGTGATAAATAAGGCCCGCATAGTTTCTGGCATCGGCAAAACCACTGCTTTTTCTGAAAAGCTCTTCAAAGCATTTGAGGGCATCAATCATCTCTCCCTTTTCATAGTGTGCCTTGCCACTAAGGTAAAGATCTGTAATTTCATCACTCATCTTTATGCTCCTTTAAATCGTTAGTGTTTGCCTGCAGCAACCGGCCCGCTTCTTTTGCCTCTTCACTTTTGGGAAATGCTGATACCAGATTCTTGAGCGCTTCTTTGCCTTTTTTCACCATGCCTTCTTCGAGGTAACTCTTTCCAAGGTAAAGAAGCGCTTCCTCTTTCGGTCCATAGCCCGGATAGCGTTCAAGCGCCATCTGAAACCTCCCGATGGCCGCTTTATAGTTCGCTTTCCTGTAATAAAACTTTCCTATATAGAGTTCGTTGCCCGACAGAAGATCTTTACAGATGCTAATCTTTTCAGCAGCATCCTTACTGTATTTGTTATCCGGAAAACGGCCGATTAAAGTCTCAAAGTTGCCCAAAGCGCCTTCGGGGGCCGTCAGGTCCCTGTCAACACCACCGATCTGGTTAAAATAGGAAAGTCCCATCTGGTATATGGCATAAGGAACCTCTTTATGATTGGGGTGCAGCTTCATAAAGCCGTCATATTCCGTAAGCGCTTCCGTATATTCCCCTTTCATAAAGTGAATATCAGCCAGCCTGAGTTCAGCGAGCGGCGCGAAGCTTGTAAAAGAATAGCGGCTTTTTATTTCCTCGAAAGCTTCAGCTGCGCCTTCAAAATCGGAAATATCGAATAAAGATTTTTTTCCCTCCATCTTATCGATACCTTCTTTATAGAGCACTTCAGCACTTTTACGCTTTTCAGCAACAGAACTGCAGCCGCCTAAAGATGCGGTTATCAGAAATAAAAGGGCAAGAACGATAAATATATGATGTTTCTTATGCATAATTTTATCTGAAAATTACAATAACGCAATAGCTATGTCAACTTTTTTTCTGGTATTCTCGGGGATTCGGCACTCTTTCAAATTGCCCCGTAATTATGATATCATAAGCGTCTTATGAAAAGTATTGAACTCCTGGCCCCTGCAGGCAATATGGAAAAACTAAAAACGGCCATCCACTATGGCGCAGATGCCGTCTATCTTAGTGGGAAGCGATTCGGCTTAAGGGCCGCTGCCGGTAATTTTGACACCCATGAATTGCGTGAAGCCGTCAGGTACGCCAGGGAAAAAGGCGTCAGGCTATATGTTACGGTAAATATTTTTTTTCACAATCAGGATCTGGAAGGCCTTGAGGAGTACCTCCTGTTCTTAAATAAAATTGAGGTCCACGCTGTCATCATTTCCGATCCCGGTGTCCTTGCGCTGGCAAGAAAGCTTATCCCGGAGATGGAAGTCCACCTCAGTACTCAGGCGAACACGACTAACTGGAGAAGCGTCGCTTTCTGGAAAGATCAGGGCGTTTCCCGGATCAATATGGCAAGGGAACTGTCACTGGGAGAAATTAAAGAGGTCAGGGAAAAGACAGGCATCGAAGTGGAGGCCTTTGTTCATGGCGCCGTCTGCATGGCCTACTCGGGAAGGTGTCATCTCAGCAGCCATATGACAGGCAGAGACGCTAATTATGGAGAGTGCACGCATTCCTGCCGCTGGGAATATTCCATTACCGAGAGTAAACGACCGGACCAGGAATTCGATGTCGAAGAAGATGAAAGAGGGACCTATTTTTTCAATTCCAAAGACATCTGTATGATCGAGCATATTCCTGCCCTCATTGAATCAGGCATTCATTCACTTAAGATAGAGGGGAGGGTGAAAGGAATCAACTATGTGGCGGGCGCCGTAAGAAGTTACCGGCTGGCAATGGACGCCTATTTGAGAGATCCCGGGAATTATAAAACAGAAGACGCCTGGCTTCATGAACTGAGGAAACTGAGCCACAGGGATTATGATACGGGCTTTTACTTCGGTGAGGAAATGTCGGCGGTATCATCACAATCCTATGTGAGGCGATATGATTTTGTCGGCGTCATAAAGGAGAACCTTCATGACGGCAACTATCTCGTTGAAGCAAGAAACAAGATTCAATCCGGTGATACCATCGAAATTATGGGCAGGGGAGAAAGGATTAACGCCTTTTCTCTCAGCTCCATGAAATCACCTGAAGGGCATGAGATACCTCATGCCCAGCCTAAACAGTTATTTATCATAAAGGCCGCCCTGCAGATGGAGCCCATGGATATACTGAGGAGGGAAAAAGGATAAAGGGCTATGTTAATAACAAGAAGGTACAGAGCCCACCGGAAATCTTTTGCCCATATGAAAAACCTGCTGGAAGCTTATGACAATCTGGCCGTCATGACAATCCTTGACGGCCCGGGCGGCCTCTTTGAACTGAAGTGTCATATTTCAATGAGCCGGGAACTTGCAACTGTCGTAAATTCGATCAGTAAAGAGGTTGATCTTGTGGAATTATAAAGTACTTTACCTTCCCTCTTTTCCTTAAATCACTAATCCATTCCACTAAATACTCTTCCCCCTTTTTCGCTAATAACTGAAGCCTGATTTCATCTTCAACCTCTTCAAAGGGTCTCCCTTCGAAGTTTTCAGAGTGTTCTCTGTAGTATTTTTCAACATCACGCGCCCCGATATAGGACATGACGGAAATTTTTTCATTAATATAGGCCAGCGTTACCTGCCTTTTGTGAAGCCATTCAACAATATCTCCCAGAAGCAGCCCCTCCTCCTCAAGAAAGAGAGAAAACTCTTCAGGTTTGCTGAACTTCTCTTCGAAATAAAGCATCTCATCGATAACATCTCGTTCACCTGAATCAAACTTTGCCCTCACGGCTTCTCTGTAAACGAGTTCCCGGTTAATCATCTGGTTAAGAAGACCCATGCTGAATATTCCTCTTATGGGAAGACGGGCTCTTTGCGCCTCGTAAATCGCCAAAATTTTGGACTCTGTTATCACTTCACCTGTCGTGATTATCCTGTCTTCTACCGTGGCAGCAATGGATTCAACAGTTACCGCTACCGCTACTGACACATGGGGAACCAGAAGCAAAATTAATATGATAAAAGTTTTTGCGGCAGACTTACTCATAATATTTAAAAGCTTGCAACAGAAGCATATCTCTTGACAAGACTTTTTTTTGAGCGCTATACTTCAATCCATAAATTAACCAATCCGCTGCAAGCAGCCGGGCAATGACCCGGGAATACCTTTCAATTTATTGCCACATGCTGCGGAGAATGTACCCGCTGGGGATTAAAAAGAGGTGGATCATGTCTTTAATACCGATCAGTATTTTCCAGAATAAGGAATTGTTTTTTGGGCTGAGTGACGATCAGCTTAAAGGTTTGGCCGGTATTTCCGAGCAGCAATTGTACTCTGACGGTCAACTTATTTTTTCCGAGGGCGATATGGGAGACGCTTTGCTTATTGTAGAATCAGGCAGTGTTGAGCTTTTAAAAAAGGACCCCTCAGGAACGGAGGTAAAGATTGCCGCGCTGCCGGCAGGGGCCGTTTTGGGCGAAATGACACTAGTCAACATTGAACGCAGATCGGCAACGGCAAAGGCAGCGGGACAAACTGTTGCCGTTCATCTCACAAACAGGGCCCTGTCGGAAATATTTAACAGGGACAGGGAACTTTTTATCGTTTTACTTATCAACATAACGCGTATTCTATCGAAGCGATTGCGTCAGACAAATGAAAAACTCATGAACAGATAGGTTTACTTAACAATTACATAATAAAGGGGAATTGAATATGAATCACAGCAAGTCGGAAACATTATATGGAGACGCTACCAAATACATTCCGGGGGGAGTCAACAGCCCCGTTCGCGCTTTCAAATCCGTTGGAGGAAATCCCATCTTCATTGAAAGGGCCGAAGGGTCGCATATTTACGATGTGGACGGCAATGAATATATTGATTATGTCGGCTCATGGGGACCGATGATTGCCGGTCATTGTCATCCCCGGGTAAACAGTGCCATAAAAAATGTTATCGATAAGGGAACCAGTTTCGGCGCGCCTACAGAACTTGAAATCGAATTGGCCAGGATGGTTATCGATGCGGTTCCGTCTATTGAGATGGTAAGGATGGTAAACTCCGGAACAGAAGCTACCATGAGCGCAATTCGTCTGGCCAGGGGTTTTACGGGAAGAGACAAGATAATCAAGTTTGAAGGAGGTTATCATGGCCATGCAGACGGTCTTCTGGTAAAAGCCGGTTCCGGCGCGGCAACGCTCGGTGTGCCTGACAGTCCCGGTGTGCCGGAGGATTATGCAAAAAATACGATAACCGTTTCTTTTAATAACCTGGGAGAAGTTAAAGACGCCATTGAGGCAGACGGTGATAATATCGCCTGTATTATTGTTGAGCCATTACCCGGAAATATGGGTGTCATTCCTCCTGAAGAAGGCTTTCTGGAAGGTTTGAGGTCTTTATGCAGTGAAAACGGCATTGTTCTTATTTTTGATGAAGTAATGAGCGGCTTCAGGGTTGCCTATGGCGGAGCTCAGGAAGTCTTTGGTGTAACACCGGACCTTACTTGCCTTGGCAAGGTAATCGGCGGCGGCCTTCCCGTCGGCGCTTACGGAGGAAAAAAGGAGATTATGCAGCAAATTGCGCCGGCCGGACCCGTTTATCAGGCCGGCACTCTTTCCGGTAATCCCCTGGCAATGACTGCCGGTATAGAGACCTTGAAAATTCTCTCAAGTCCGGGCGCTTATGAACAACTGGAGGACAGGAGCGCCGCGCTTGCCGAAGGTCTTCGGGAAATAGCCGAAAAAGCATCTATACCTACCTATTCAACGCGGGTAGGAGCCATGTTTTGCACTTTCTTTACAGAGAGAAAAGTAACCGATTACCAGTCTGCCAAATTGTCAGATACGGAGCGTTTCGGAAAGTTTTTTCTTAATATGCTTGAAAATGGCGTTAATCTGGCGCCATCTCAGTTTGAAGCAGCGTTCATGTCTCTTGCCCATAGCAATGAAGATATTGAAAAGACACTTGAAGCGGCAAAGAAAAGCTTTTCAGCCTTATAAAAGGTTTTTTTATTATTATTGAAGGATTTACAGTTGACACTATTTTCGCTCTCTGCTATATTTCCCCTTTTTCGCTCATTGACTGACTAATGGAAAAACAGACAAAGGGCCTCTTCGGACAACTTGCTAAAGTCTCCATAATAGGTATAGAGATGGTTGTCTCGACCTTTGTAGGCCTTGCAATGGGAGTATACCTTGATAAGTGGCTTCAAACCAAACCATGGTTAACAATAGTTTTCTTGACATTTGGTATAGCCGCAGGATTCATGAATGTTTTCAGGGAAGTCAGGAAGATTGATAACTGAGACGTATACTGAAAAAGCGATCCCTGAAAGGAAAGTAGATCTAAGCGATTCCCTGAAGGAACAAATCGAAAGAAACGTCCTTTGGGGTTTTTTAATGATGGTCACCCTGGTTTACGCTGTTCTCTCCGCCAGGTCGGCCACAGGCATAGCCGTTGGCGGGCTCATATCGTTTCTTAACTTCAGGGATTTGAAGAGATCACTGGAGCGTTTTTTTGCGGCAATCGTAAAAGAGGGCAGAAAAACAGAAGGACTGATCATAGCGCGCTACTATTTTAAGCTGGCGCTGCTGTTCGTTCTGTTGGCCTATCTATTGAAAAACGGGCTGGTAGACGTCGTGGCGCTTGCAATCGGGCTTTTTCTTGTGCCCGCTACATTGATATTTACCGGTATAAGCCTTTATATCGGAAGTTTGGGAGGTAATAAAAGATGACGCATCCAATAATTTTTTTTCATATACCGGGTATTCCCGATTACGTAACGCTGAGCGTTTTCGTCATACTGCTGCTCCTGTTTCTTGCACGGATAATGTTAAATAATATGGCTCTTGTGCCGGGCGGAATTCAGAATGTTTTCGAAATCACCATTTCAGGTATTCACGGTATGGTGACGGAGATCATGGGTGAAAAAGGAGTAGTTTATTTTCCTCTCATAGCTACGCTCGCTTTTTTTATTTTCATTTCTAACATGCTCGGTCTTATTCCGGGATTTATGCCTCCCACGGCAAATCTCAACACAACGGCTGCCTGTTCGGTTATCGTTTTTGTATTAACACACATCATAGGCCTCAAAGAGCATGGCTTACATTATATCAAGCATTTTACAGGACCAATTTGGTGGCTTTCTCCGCTCATGCTGCCCATCGAAATCGTAGGTCATCTTGCCAGACCACTTTCGTTATCGCTCAGGCTTTTTGGAAATATGACAGGTCACGAACTGGTTGTTATCGTACTCATGGTTATGGTGCCATTTCTGGTACCTGTTGTAATGTCCATCATGGGACTTCTTGTAGCATTTATTCAGGCATTTGTATTTGCCCTTTTAGCAATGATATATTTGAGTGGAGCCTTGGAAGAGGCACACTAATAATTAATCGAAAAAACGAAAGGAGGAAAAATAATGATTAAGAAGATTGGTAACCTGTTATTTATCGCTATCTGTGCCGTGATGACATCGGCTTCTGTAGCCATGGCAGCTGAAGAGGGGGGCAAAGGTAATCCTATAGCTCTCGCGGCAATTATGCTTGCAGCAGGCCTTGGAATTGGTCTTGCGGCCCTCGGTACAGGTATTGGCCAGGGACATGCTATCAGGGGCGCTACTGAAGGTGTATCGAGAAATCCCGGTGCATCCGGTAAGATCCTTACAACCATGCTTGTCGGTCTTGCCATGGTTGAATCGCTTGCTATTTATGCGCTTGTTGTATCTCTTATTCTTCTCTTTCTTAACCCATTTAAGGATATGCTGTAATAAGAGCAGATTAGTAAATCATAGATTATAAAAAGGCGAGCTGAATAGCTCGCCTTTTTTTGCTCTTTTTTTATATGCCTGGTTTTACTTTTTTACCAGAAATGCAATCTGCCCGGCTTGAACACATGAGTGTATTTTAAGCTGGCATTTTTTTAAAAGTATTGTGGAATCAACAGGTTGTGTCGAAATGATGATCCATCTGCTCAGAGATCTCCGACCTTTCCAGGATTAATCCTTTTTTCCGTACCCGATGTAGTTTACCGATGTAGAGTTGGATATTCTGAACTTCCAGTCAAGAGGATTAAAGGTCATACCTTTTATTTCCTTTACCCTAATTCCATTAGCTGACAGAAGTTTAGCCAGGCTGCTCGGTTTGATAAAACGCTCATAACTGTGGGTTCCCTTTCCAACAAATTTGAGCACATTTTCAGCCATGAATATGGCCAGAAACCAGGCTGACATGGTTTTATTAATGGTTTCGAAAAGATAGTAACCACCCTCTTTGACCCGGGCAGACGAGTCGGCTATCATGTTCGGTAAATCATCGACATGTTCGAGCATTTCGGCACAAACAACGATGTCAAAATCCGTCTCTTCAATATCTGCCACAGAACAGTTACGGTAATCTATGTTCAGACCGTTCGACTCCGCATGTTTCTGCGCCCCCTTGATAGCGACGGGGGAGAGATCCACTCCTGTAACATGGGCCCCTTTTTTTGCAAATTCCTCCGATAAGAGACCGCCGCCACAACCTATGTCAAGGACCTTTTTTCCTTTGAGATTTCCCAGCCGGCCCGAGAAATATTCAAAACGGATGGGATTGATCATATGAAGAGCCGCCATATTTCCCTTTTCATCCCACCAGTCTTTACCCATTTTGTTAAACTTTTCAGTTTCTGACATTTTGAAATTAACCTTTCTGAATTTAATAACCCTGAATTGGCAGTTAGCGCTTTATGGCAAACCACAATCTGTGAAGGTATTAATAACCCTCAATCCGGCTTATAATAAACCGCCCTATAAAAAACTTCAAGAATTTAGGCCATTATTTTATAATAATTATCTGTTAAACTATTTTAATCAACACTTTAGCAATGTCATTAAATGGCTTTACTTATCGGGCTCCCGAAGAGGAGGAATAAAACTTTATTTTCTTGACAATGTTTTTTGTTTATGTTTAATCTTCAAAATTAAGTAGTGTCTGTAAGAAAGCGAGGGAACTCAACTAAATGACCTTAAAGCCATCTTTATATGCGGCAGCTGCGCTGTCGATTATTCTTTTTGGTTCATCACCTGTTTTAGCTGAAGAAGAAGGGAAGGATTACCATATCGTAGTCAAGGGAGACACTTTATGGGATATCTCTGAAAAGTATATGAAGAATCCTTTTTTTTGGCCAAAACTCTGGCAGTGGAATGACTACATTACCAATGCTCACTTTATTTATCCCGGCGATAAAATAAATCTTGTCCCCCCCAAAATACGGGTCAGGTCAGCTCCCGTACCGGAAGAGGTAAGCCAACCTGAGGAGGCTGAACCAGTGGAGGAACAGGTGGAGGCTGAAGAAGCACCCCTTGAGGAAGCTCCGGTGATTAAAGAACCGACACCAAAAATAATAATCGAAAAACAGAAGTATAATATCAGGCATTTGAGATCTTCAGGAATGATATCTCCCGAAGAAATGAAGGCTTCCGGAAAAATTGTTGATGCCCTTGATAAAAAAATAATGCTCGGAGACAGCGATATTGTCTATATGGCCTTAAACAGGGAAGCAAAAAGAGGGGAAATATTATCCATTTTCAAACCAACGGTAAAAATCACCCATCCCGTTACAAGAAAGAATTTAGGCCACAAAATCGAAAGGCTTGGTCATATTAAGGTTATCGACACTTCGCAGGGAATTACTACTGGAGAAATAGTCGAATCATTTAATGTGGTCTCCCGGGATGATAAGATAAGGCAAAAGGAAAACCTGCCTGATGAGATAACCATAAAAGAGGTGAGCCTTCCTCTTGAGGGCCATATTGTAACATCGATGGAAGCCATAACCATTTACGGCCAAAATGATGTCGTTTATATTGATTTAGGGAAAAACCATGGTGTTGATGAAGGTTTTATTTTTACTATTTACAAGCCCCCTCACAGGAAGGGTAAATATACCCTGCCGGCAGAAACTATCGGCAGATTGCTTGTATTTCAGGTCAAAAAAATGACCTCTACGGCCATCATAATCGATGCCGTGCAGGAAATCAGAACCGGCGAGCACATCAAGGCTGTTCTACAGTAAAACCTTTATAATCATTAATCCGGGAGGTTGCGGCAACGGGACCGCAGCCTTTTTTATTTTGAATGTCGAATAATGTGAAGGAAGATACAAGATACTGGGTTGCACTAAGCCGGATAAAGGGCGTCGGAAGTAAAACGGCAAAAAAGTTGCTTGAGCGATTCTCGACGGCAAAAAATATATTTTCTTCGGCTGAAAAAGATCTGAAAGAGATTAACGGGTTAAGAGAGGTATCGATAAGTCAGATCCTTACCTTTCGAGACTGGACCGGCATAGACAGGGAATTAGAAAGAACGGGCCGTCTGGGATTTTCTATTCTTACATGGCAGGATGATAATTATCCTCTTTCTCTTTTAAATATTTATGATCCACCCATTATTCTCTATGCCGGAGGCGATTATAAGAATCTCGATTCCTGCAATCTGGCTATTGTCGGTTCAAGGGCTTCTTCATCCTACGGTCTCCATGCAGCCGCAAGCTTTGCCGGAAGGCTGGCCTCTTCAGGTGTAACCATTGTAAGCGGCCTGGCAAGAGGAATCGACACCAAAGCTCATGAAGGCGCATTAAAGGCCGGTGGGAAAACAATAGCCGTTCTCGGCTCGGGGCTTGACCTTATCTACCCGGCTGAAAATGCCTCTTTATTTAGAAGGATATTGAAAAATGGGGCTGTTTTTTCCGAATTTCCTCTTTCTACTCCGCCTGACCCCCAGAATTTTCCCAGGCGGAACAGAATAATAAGCGGACTTTCTATGGGTGTACTTGTCGTAGAAGCCTCTTTAAGAAGCGGTTCATTAATCACAGCCAGATGCGCCCTTGATCAGGGCAGGGAGGTATATGCTGTTCCCGGCAATATTACGGCAGCAAGAAGCAGGGGAACAAACAGCCTCATAAAAGAAGGGGCCAGGCTGGTGGAAAAACCTGAAGAGATCATGTCCGATCTCTTGCCGGGATTAGCTGTAAACAGGCAAAAGGAGAACAAAAGAAGAGAAGCTGCGTTTTCACTAAACACCGACGAAGATAAACTCCTTACCCTGCTGGGTAATGGGCCTCTTCATATCGATCAGTTGATAAAGGAATCTACCTGGAGTTCTTCCCGCTTATCAACGCTTCTTTTAAATCTTGAATTAATGGGAGCCATTAAACAGCATCCCGGAAAATTCTTTTCAAAAACAGTAATATAGGAGTATTAATGGCAAAGTCTCTACTCATAGTTGAGTCGCCTGCAAAAGCGAGGACCATCAAAAAATACCTGGGAAAGGAATTTAATGTTCTGGCATCCGTCGGCCATGTAAAAGATCTGCCAAAAAGTTCGCTTGGTGTGGATGTAGAAAATAATTTTTCTCCCCAATACGACGTCATCAAAGGTAAAGGCAATATTATCAAAAATATAAAAAAGGAAGCCCGTTCTGCCGAAAAGGTCTTTCTTGCACCTGACCCTGACAGGGAAGGGGAGGCCATTGCATGGCATATAGCTTCAGAGATTAAGGAAAAAGATAAGGTTTCCCGTGTTCTTTTTAATGAAATTACTAAAAGGGGAATTGAAGATGCCATCAAACATCCTTTGCCGCTCAATAATGACAAGTTTGAAGCCCAGCAGGCAAGACGTATCCTTGACAGGCTCGTCGGTTACCAGATCTCTCCGCTTCTTTGGGATAAGGTCAGACGCGGCCTTTCTGCCGGCAGAGTGCAATCCGTTGCCGTCAGGGTAATTTGTGAAAGAGAAAAGGAAATCAAGGCATTCGTTCCCCGTGAGTACTGGTCCGTGATGGCATTGCTGGAAGGATCCATTCCGCCGCCTGTTGAAGCAAAACTTCTTAAGATCGATAATAAAAAGGCTGAACTTAAATCACAGGAAGAAACGGATCAACTCTTAAGCTCTATAGAAGGCGCTTCTTATATTATAAAAAAGATCGATAAAAAGGAGCGCAGAAAAAATCCCTCTCCTCCCTTTATCACCAGTACACTTCAACAGGATGCGGCAAGGAAACTCGGTTTTTCAGCCAAAAAAACCATGATGCTGGCCCAGAGATTATATGAAGGGCTGGATTTCGGCGATCAGGGTCCCGTCGGTCTCATAACCTATATGCGAACCGACTCAACACGGATTGCCGATGAAGCGCTGGCCCAAGTGAGAAACTATATTTCGGAAAAGTACGGAAGCGACTATCTGCCCAAAGCACCCCGGCAATATAAAAGTTCAAAAAGTGCGCAGGAAGCCCATGAAGCCATTCGACCGACATCCATGAAAAATGTGCCCGAGCTTGCAAAAAAACATCTCGAAAGAGATCAATACCGGTTGTATGAACTGATTTGGAACCGCTTTGTCGCTTCCCAAACCAATCCCGCCATAATGGATCAAACTGCTATCGATATTGCAGCAGGCAAAGCGATTTTCAGGGCAACAGGTTCTGTCATTAAGTTCGCCGGATTTATGGCCATTTATACAGAAGGAAAGGACCAGGAAGACAGTTCCGAAAAAGACAAATTATTGCCGCCTTTTTCAGAAGGAGAGGCGCTCAAACTCCTAAAAATTACGCCAAAGCAGCACTTCACCGAACCGCCGCCGAGATTTTCAGAGGCAACACTCGTTAAGGAGCTGGAAGATAAGGGTATAGGACGCCCCAGTACCTATGCGGCTATTATATCAAACATTCAGGACAGGGAATACGTGCGTCTCGACAGCAAACGCTTCTATCCCACTGAACTGGGTATGCTCGTTACAGGCCTGCTTGTTGATAATTTCCCCGATATTATGAATGTGGAATTTACGGCCAGGATGGAAGGGCAACTTGACGAAATCGAAGAAGGTAAAGCCGATTGGCTCAAGGCAATGAAGCTCTTTTATGAGAATTTCCGTCAGGCTCTCGAATCAGCGAAAGTTAAGATGAGAGATGTCAAGCGTGAAGAGATTCCAACGGATATTGTCTGCGATAAATGCGGCACCAACATGATTATCAAATGGGGTAAAATGGGAGAATTCCTGGCTTGCCCCAATTATCCCGAATGTAAGAATACACATAACTTTACCCGCGATGAAGCGGGAAATATCCAGGTTGTGGTAGAGGCCCTGGAATTTACCGAAGAAAACTGCCCTGTATGCGGTAATCAGATGGTTATTAAAAGAGGGAGATATGGCCGATTTTTGGCCTGCTCAACCTACCCTGACTGTAAGGGTACAAAGCCTATCACCCTCGGCATAACATGCCCTGACTGTGGCAAGGGTGAAGTGAGTGAAAAAAGAAGCCGCAAAGGAAAGGTATTTTATGGATGTACCGAATACCCAAAATGCACCTTTGCCACCTGGGACAAGCCCCTGCCGGAAAATTGCCCGCTTTGCGACGCAGCCTTTCTTGTGGAAAAGGAATCAAAAAAGGAGGGTAATATTATCCGGTGCCTTAATAAAGATTGCGGTTATAAACGAGCCGGGAAGGACCAGGAGAAGCTTTATTAGTCATAATTTTGAACCAATTGACTTCCAATTTATCGCGCCCATACTCATTCTTTCAGTAATGAGGGGGTTATCAGAACAAAGACTGCCTTCCCATTTTAAGTGGCGGAAGATTTTTATCCCGTAAGAATTATCCTGTTTATTCAGCATCCACTAGATTTTATGGACATTCAAAAAGGATTATTATTACTGCTTTTATGAAGAGACCTTTTCATAGTCATGAAAGGAAACATCTCCCTCTCACAAAAAAGGAAATTGAAGAGAGGGGATGGGAAATGGTTGATGTCATTATTGTCTCAGGTGACGCCTATGTTGACCACCCTTCATTCGGTCATGCCGTTATCGGTCGCATTATCGAAAGTGCGGGCTTTCGCGTCGCCATCATTGCTCAACCCAACTGGCGTGATGATTTGAGGGACTTCCGGAAATTTGGCGCTCCGAGACTTTTTTTCGGTGTTACCTCAGGCTGTATGGATTCCATGGTCAACCACTATACGGCCAACAAAAGGCTAAGATCGAACGATGCCTATACACCGGGAGGAAAATCAGGCTTTAGGCCTGATTACGCCACTGCCGCCTATTGCCGTATTTTAAAAAAACTTTACCCTCATGTGCCGGTCATTATTGGCGGCATGGAGACCTCCATGCGCAGGGCCACCCATTATGATTACTGGTCCGACTCATTAAACCCGTCCATCCTCGTCAGCAGCGGAGCCGATCTCCTTGTATACGGAATGGGGGAGCAACCCTTAAGAGCTATTCTGAAACTGATGGATAAGGGTGTGCCCATGACATCGCTTCAGACAATTCCACAAACAGCTTTACTTATCGATAAATCATCACCGCTGCCTAAAAACAAAAAATGGGAGACTGTTTCCCTTGCATCCCACCAGCAGTGCCTCAGCCATAAGAAAAGCTACGCTTCCAATTTCAGGATAATTGAAAAGGAAGCAAACAGCGTCTATGCCCGGCGTATCGTCCAGGAGGTCCAAAATAAAATGCTTGTCATTAATCCTCCCTTTCCTGCCATGACGGAGAAGGAAATTGACGCTTCCTTTGATCTGCCCTATACGAGACTCCCTCACCCCAAATACAGGAAAAGAGGGGCCATACCGGCTTATGAGATGATCAGGTTTTCCATCAATATGCACAGAGGCTGTTTTGGCGGCTGCAGCTTCTGCGCCATTTCAGCCCACCAGGGAAAAATGGTGGCAAGCCGCTCAAAAGAGTCTATACTTCATGAGGTAGAAGCCATTGCGCAAATGCCGCACTTTAAAGGTTACATCAGTGATCTCGGCGGTCCTTCGGCCAACATGTACGGCATGAAGGGAATCGTACAGTCTGTTTGTGATATATGCGCCAGGCCTTCCTGCATCTATCCTTCCATCTGCTATAATCTGGGCACCTCACATAAGGCGCTTACAGAGATTTACAGGGAAGTCTCGAGCCATGAAAAAGTCAAGAAAGCCTTTGTGACAAGCGGTATCAGGTATGATCTTTTTATAGACAGGCCGGAAAGTGACGAGGAGAACGGTTACAGCGAGTATGCGGAAGCATTGATCAGGAACCATGTTTCGGGGCGGCTCAAGGTAGCTCCTGAGCATACATCGGAAAAGGTCCTTAAAATGATGCGAAAACCGGGCTACAATGCTTTTCGATCTTTTAAAAAACTCTTTGACGGGATTACGTCACAGGCAAAGCTCCGGCAGCAGATTGTTCCCTACTTTATAGCGTGCCACCCCGGTTGTGAACCGGAGGACATGGCCCACATGGCCGCCCGGACGAAGGAAACAGGATTCAAGCTGGAACAGGTGCAGGACTTCACGCCTACACCCATGACGCTGTCAACAGTAACTTACTACTCAGGTTATGATCCCTATACATTAAAGCCCGTTTATTCTGCAAAAAGCAGAGATGAACGTATGCGCCAGAACCGGTTTTTCTTCTGGTATAAAAAGGAAAACAGGGCATGGATCATAAATGCACTCAGAAATATGGGGAAAAAGGAGCTTATAGGGAAGTTTTTTGGAAAGCCATAATTATTCTTCCTTCCCTTCCCGGTCACCAGGGTGGATAACCTGTTTTATCTGTTTATAGCGAAGATAGCAAGAAAAGTTTTATAAAAGTCCTTGACAAAACAGCCCCCTTTTGTCTTATAATCTACGGTTTATTAAACATAGTCATTTAAGGAAAAGAAAATGAAAAGAACTTATCAACCAAGTAACATTAGCAGGCTCAGAACACACGGTTTTCTTAAAAGAATGAGTACAAAAGGCGGAAAGCTCGTTATTAAAAGGAGAAGAGCCAAAGGAAGAAAGAGACTTTCTGTTCAAACACCATCTAAGTAGATATTTTAACAATGTAATGATGGGTACCTGCTCTTTCAGAAAAGGCAACAGGTTACTTAAAAGAGAAGATTTTTTAAGAATAGGAGCAGCAGGCCGAAAGATAAAAACAAGGCACTTTATTATTATATTCAGCAAGAATGATAAGGGCCTTCGCAGGTTGGGCATAACGGCCTCAAAAAAAACAGGGGGAGCTGTTCAGAGAAACAGGGTTAAACGACTGGTCCGGGAATTTTTCAGATTAAACCGGAAGCGCCTCGCAGATAACAGGGATTATATTATCATAGCAGGCAGGGGCGCCTGGAGGCTCTCTTTTTCCGATGTAAAAGAGGAGTTAAAAAGTGCACTGGGCAGCAGGGGGCTTCTCAGTGAACTGAGTGAGAATAGAGGTTAATGACCTTTCTAATAAAGTCTCTCATAAAGTTTTACAGATACGCAATATCACCGGCTCTTCCGCCTTCTTGCAGGTTTGAGCCGACCTGTTCCAATTACGCCCTTCAATCCCTCGAAAAAAGAGGTATAAGGGGTATCTTTCCCTCACTCATAAGGATCTTGAAATGCCACCCCTTTCATCGGGGCGGCTATGACCCACCGAAATGAATTGAACCCGATAATATAAGGAGAAAAACCGATTGGATAAGAGGGCATTACTGGCGATAGTATTATCTTTTTTCGTAATTTATATTTATAAGGACTATTTTGTCCCCCCCGTTCCCGCACCTCAGACAGATGCCGGCCTCAAGGCGGAAGCGCTTAAAGTAAAAAGGGGTCAGGAAGCTGATAAAACAGCTTCAGATTCCCCTGTTGAATCTGCTAAAGCTGTCAATGATCAGGCTCAGCCTGTAGTCGTTAAGGCGAAAGCTGCAACCGTCAGCAAAGCGCCCGAGTCCTTTAAATATGAAAATAATCAGGCTATTATTGCAATTTCCACGCTTGGCGGAGGGGGAATTGAAAGTCTCACCCTAAAGGACTACAGAGAGGAATTGAGCGATGAAGCCTCCCATGTTGAAAGAATAAATGTGAGCAAGGGGGATCCCTTGCCTCTCAGCCTTTCCTTCAGTTCTTCTGCTGCTCAAATCGGCACAGACAAGGTTTTTGACATGTCAAGGGAGGGAGAAAATACGCTTGTCTACAGTTGGTCCTCGCCTCAGGGCATTACCCTTGAAAAACGTTATACGTTCAAGCCGGACGGTTATGAAATAGACATTAGGACAACTTTGATTAACGGCTCATCAGCTCCTGTAACGGGCGACATGGCCCTTAATTTTTATGATCGTGATAATGTGGAAGGCGACATGTATACCTTTATAGGTCTTGCCGTCAAAAAGGGAGATGACATTGAAAAGGAATCCTTTACCGATATTGAGGAAGAACATTTCACAGTCGACGCAGATATAGACTGGCTTGCCCTTGAAAACAAATATTTTGTAACGGCTTTGGTTCCCAATAAGGGAAGTTCGGGAAAGGTCATAGCAAAAAGGATCTCTGACAAGCTCATTGAGACCTCACTTGTTCATTCATCGCTTTCCATCCCTGCGGGAGACAAAATTTCTTTTCAATATAATCTCTACTCAGGACCCAAGGATTTTTATCGCTTGAAAGATGTTGGTTCAGGACTGGAAGCAGCCATCGACATGGGTTGGTTTCACGCTATTGCCGAACCGCTGCTTCGTTTTCTTAAACTCATTTACTCTTATACAGGAAATTACGGTTACGCCATTATCCTGGTGACGCTCATCATTAAAATCATCTTCTTTCCTCTTGCCAACAAGAGTTATAAATCCATGAAGCAGATGCAGAAACTTTCACCTTTAATGACGGAACTCCGCGAAAAGTACAAAGATGATAAAGAACGTATGAGCAGGGAGGTGATGGAGCTTTACAGAAAACACCGAGTAAACCCATTGAGCGGATGCTTGCCTATGATCGTGCAAATACCTGTTTTTATTGCGCTTTACAATGTTCTGATGAATGCCATCGAGCTTAGGCACGCCCCTTTCCATTTCTGGATCATGGACATGTCGGTCAAGGACCCTTACTATGTTACCCCTCTGCTTATGGGTATTACCATGTTCCTTCAGCAGAAAATGTCGCCTGCAGCGCCCGACCCGACACAGCAAAAGGTAATGATGATGATGCCCGTCATATTTACCTTCATGTTCATGAACCTCCCTTCAGGGCTGGTTCTTTACTGGCTTGTAAACAATATTCTTTCCATAGCTCAACAGTATTACATTATTAAGAGAACCTAGAGGTCATTCATGTCTGATTTAACATTCGAAGGAAAAACACTCGAAGAGGCCATAGCGCTTGCAGAAAAAACACTCGGCCGGAACAGAGAGTCATTGACTATAGAAGTACTTGAGGATAAAAGCAAAGGACTGCTCGGTATCTCATGGGGCAAAAAGGCTGCCATCAGGGTAATCAAAGACGCCGGAGGGGAAGCTGAAAGGCAGGATAGAGGCAGTCTGGCCGGTGAGGAAGCATCTGCTGCAAAAGAAGCCCTCGAAAAACTGCTTCTTCTAACGTCTCTTAAGGGCAAGGTCGATGCTAAAGAAACCTTTGATGAAATTATTTTAATGGTTTCCCTGTCCGAAACGGAAGAATCCCTTTTTATTGGAAGAAAGGGAAAAAATCTGGATGCCTATCAGTACCTGGTCAACAAGATTGCCGACAATCTTCGCGCCACCCGCGGCAAAAGAATCGTCGTTGACTGTGCCGATTATCGTGCCCGCAGGAAGGCAAAGCTTGAAGGAATGGCCCGCAAGGCCATCTATAGCGTAAAAAAGGAAAACAGGAGCTATACTTTTCCTCCTATGCCTGCCGGTGAAAGACGAATTATTCACATGACCGTCAAGGAAGAAGGACTGATGACCGAAAGCAAAGGGTTCGGAGAAGAAAAAAAGGTCGTCGTTCTTCCGCCTGCCAAAGCATGATTCTTTGTCATGAAGGTCTATGACCAGGAAGATACCATAGCAGCCATCTCCACGCCTGCCGGCGAAGGTGGCATCGGCATCATCAGGATCAGCGGCCCCCAATCCCTCTCATCAGCGCTCAGATTTTTCAAACCGGGAAAAGAAAAAACGTCCTACCAGAGTCACAGGCTTTATCTGGGAGAAATAATCAGCCCTTCCGATGGAAAAACCATCGATGAATGCCTGCTCACTTACATGAAGTCACCCAATTCATTTACCCGGGAGGATGTGGTAGAAATCCACTGCCATGGCGGTACGGTAGTACTTCAATCTGTTATGGAGCTTCTTTTAAGGTCAGGTATCCGTGGCGCTGCTCCCGGTGAATTTACAAGGAGGGCTTTTTTAAACGGAAGAATCGATCTTTCCCAGGCCGAAGCCGTCATCGACATTATCAGGGCAAAAACAGACCGCAGCTTAAGAGTTGCACAGGTTCAACTCAAAGGAGGCCTTAGAGAGGCTCTGGCCGGTGTAAGGGATTACCTCATAGAAGCGTTGTCACTTGTTGAAGCCTACATCGACTTTCCCGAGGAAGATATTGATGAGGCTTCCTTTATGAATATCGATAAAGCAATAGAGGAAGCGCTTAATATAATAGGGAAACTTCTCGACACCTATGAAGAGGGGAGAATCATCAGGGAAGGGATCCACGTCGTTATCGCAGGAAGACCCAATGTGGGTAAATCGAGTCTGCTTAATGCGCTTCTAAAGGAAAAGAGGGCCATCGTCACCGCCGTTCCCGGAACAACCCGCGATGTCATCGAAGAGGTGATTAATATTAGGGGAGTCCCTGTCAATCTCATCGATACTGCCGGTATAAGAGATACTGCCGATATTATCGAAGAAGAAGGAATCAGAAGAACCAGGGAAAAACTTGACCAGGCAGATATCGTTCTTTATATGGTCGATGAAGAGGGCCTCCACGCATCAGACAAAGAATCGCTTCATCAAATGACTAATGACAGAATAATTCTCCTTATTAATAAATCGGACCTTATAGCGCCCGGTGAAGTGGAAAAGATCAAATCTGCCGCTGTCGGCATAAATGCCGTTTCATTGTCCATTTCCAGGGAAGAAGGTATTGAAACGCTTAAAGATGCTTTGTATGAAACACTCCTTCATCACAGCAGTGATATTTCACCTGATGTTGTTATATCAAGAAAAAGACATAAGGTGGGGCTGGAGGAGGCTTTTCATTTACTTAAGAGTGCGCGTCGGGGCTTAACGGAGAATGCGCCTTACGAATTACTCTCCATTGATATTAAGGAAGCCCTTGATAAAATAGGGGAGGTGGCAGGAGATACGACACCGGAACAGATATTGACGAAAATTTTTTCAGACTTTTGTATTGGAAAATAATTTTCATTTTCAAGAAACTCAACACCTTAAAATCGGGCCATATTTGCCCTGCAACAAGACCTCACCTAAAAGGAATAGTAAGCCCTTGATCTCTTAACAAAACGGGGATAGAGAGAAAATATAAAAGCTGTTTTTTTGTCAAATTTGTTGATTTTTTTGGTGTTCCACGTGGAACACCTTCAGTGGGAAAATAAATGGAATACAAAAAAAAATACGACCTTATTGTGATCGGCGCCGGGCATGCCGGTTGTGAAGCTGCCCTTGCCGCCGCAAGAATGGGTTGTTCCACGCTTGTACTCACTATCAATCTCGATACTATCGGTCTCATGTCCTGCAACCCTGCCATTGGTGGCCTGGCAAAAGGACACCTCGTCAAAGAGATCGACGCCCTGGGCGGAGAGATGGCTGTCAATATCGATGCTACAGGAATTCAATTCCGTCGTCTTAATACCAGGAAAGGGCCTGCCGTCAGATCTTCCCGTGCCCAGGCCGACAGACAACTCTATCGCCTTCGAATGAAAAAGGTCATGGAGATCACTCCCAATATGGATATAAAAATGGGTATGGTTGATAATCTTATCATTGACAAAGGCTCTGTTGCCGGGGTCGTTACAAGACAGGGCGTTCAATATCGCTCTAAAGCGGTTGTTATTACGACGGGCACTTTTTTGAAAGGCCTCATCCATATCGGCATGACCAATTTTCCTGCCGGAAGGGCAGGTGACCCGGCATCAGCAGCGCTATCTGACGACCTGAAAGAACTTGATCTCAAAATGGGCCGAATGAAAACGGGTACCAATCCGAGACTGGACGCAAAAACTATCGACTTTTCATCTCTCGAAGCACAGCACGGCGACAGTGACCCTCTTCCTTTTTCTTTTCTTACAGAGAAAATTACACGGAAACAGATGCCCTGTTACATTACCTACACAAATAAAACAACGCACGCAATCATCACAGACAACCTTGACCGTTCTCCATTATACGGAGGTGTCATCGAAGGTATCGGTCCCAGGTATTGCCCTTCCATTGAAGACAAGATAATGCGTTTTGCCGATAAAGAGAGGCATCAGGTATTTCTCGAACCGGAAGGGTATGAAACAACCGAAATTTACCCTAACGGCTTATCAACCTCCTTGCCTGAAGATGTTCAACTCAATATGTTAAGATCCATACCGGGTCTTGAGAAGGTGGAGATAATGCGGCCGGGCTATGCCATTGAATATGACTATGTTGATCCTACCGAGCTTTCATCATCACTGGAACTCAAGAAAATAAACAGCCTCTTTCTTGCGGGACAAATTAACGGCACCTCGGGCTATGAAGAAGCGGCTGCGCAGGGTCTTGTTGCCGGTATCAACGCCGCTCTTAAGGTTCAGGAGAAAGATCCCTTCCTCATCGACCGGTCGGAAGCTTACATAGGCGTACTCATTGACGATCTCGTTACAAAGGGAACAAGTGAACCGTACCGCATGTTTACGTCACGCGCAGAATACCGACTTTTGCTCAGAGAAGATAACGCCGACATGAGACTGACGGACAGGGGAAGAACCATAGGCCTTGTGTCCGACGAGCGCTACAGAATATTTACCGAAAAAAAGGAAAACATAGAGAGGAACCTGGAAAAGGTTAAAAAACTCAGCATCAAGCCCGGCCAGAAAGGGGAAAAAAAGCTAATTGCAATTGGCTGTCGGCCGCTGAAAGATTCTGTCTCCCTTTTTGACCTCCTCCGCAGGCCGGAAATAAACTATACCGATTTGCTTGATTTTAAACTGGAGGAAATTGAACACTTGCCGGGCGATGTTATCGAGCAGATAGAGATTCATGCCAAATACGACGGGTACATAAAGCGACAACTCGACGAGCTTGCCCGTTTTAAAAAGCATGAAAACCAGACCCTGCCCGATCAGCTCGATTATAAAAAAATTCCCGGCCTCTCAATCGAAGTGTCTGAAAAACTATCCCAATTAAGGCCCCGCTCACTGGGGCAGGCTTCCAGGATATCGGGCATCACCCCTGCCTCGATCTCGATGCTCATGGTATACCTTAAAAAAACAGGCCATTTCTAAACTAATTTTCACCATGAATAAAGATCTTTTACATAAGGGCGCCCTGGAAATTGGTCTTTCTCTTTCCAACAACCAACTCAGTTATTTTCACTTATTATTCGAAGAAATGAAAAAATGGGGAGATAAAATCAACATTACGTCCCTCCTCAATGATGAAAAAAGACTTATTGAAGAATTGTTCATTGATTCCCTGGCGCCCCTGCTTTTTATAAATAAAAAAAAACATGTAAATGATCGCCTGCTGGATATCGGTTCAGGTGGCGGTTTTCCCGGCCTGCCTATTCAAATTGGAGATCCTTCACTTCATGTAACGCTTACTGATTCCATCGAAAAGAAGATTTTCTTTATTCGAAATATTCTCCGCAAGCTGGATCTTCATTCCGCCGGCGCCCTATGTATGCGCTTCGGTTCAGGAGCGTCATCCCCCCTTATACCTTTATCTTTTGACTGGGCCACATCGAAAGCCGTTACCCATATTGATGAGCTTTCCTCCTGGGCACATCCCTTTCTGAAAAGCGGCGCTTATCTTATCTGTCTTAAAACACCCCTCACGGACCCCACCCAACCCGCCGGCTTTGAAAGGGTTGAAGAATTCTCTTACCTGTTGCCTTTTAACAAAATAAAGAGAAAACTCTTTATTTATAAAAAAATCTAATGTTCCACGTGGAACATTCCATTATTTTTCACGGCGCTTATAATATTTGACTCTTTGCAATCTTCTCACTAGAATAATAATTAGTAAAAGTATGAGGGAGACCTTTTTGTGAATGAAAATAAAGAACCTCAAATTCCTGATAAATTAATTCTTGTTCCTCTGCGGGATACGGTTATTTTTCCATTCATGGTTGTTCCCCTTTTCTTTACAAGACCGGAGGCAATCAATGCCATTAATGAGTCCATGATGGGAAATCACCTCATCGGACTCTCAGCTCAAAAAGAAACGACAAAAGAAAACCCCACCATTAACGACATCTATCAAATCGGTACAGCCGCCAATATAAGACAGCTCATTAATCTGCCCGAGGGTGGCATCAAAATTCTCGTCGAAGGTCTTGCCCGCATCAAGATCAAGGAAAGCATCGAGGAATCTCCCATCCTCAAAGCAAATATCGAAATAATAAATGAGTTCCAGGAAAGGAGCCTTGTCATCGATGCGCTTGTTCAAAGCGTCAATGCAATGTTCAAACTGGCCCTTACCCTTGGCCGTCCTCTTCCTGAAGATGTTCTCAGCATGATTGAAAAAATCGATAATCCGGCGAGGCTCGCCGATCTAATTGCCGTCTACCTTCCTTTGTCCGTAGAAGAATCTCAGCAGATCCTTGAAACCATTGATCCCCTTGAAAGACTCAAAAAAGCTTTCGTACTCTTAAATGAAGATGTTAAAAGCCTGCAAGTCAAGACCAAACTCCAACAAGACGTTACCAAGGAGATGGGTAAAAATCAACGGGAGTATTTTTTGAAACAGCAAATGAAAGCCATTCAAAAGGAGCTTGGAGAAGAGGACCCGCATACAGCTGATATTAATGAACTTCGCGAAAAAATAGCAGAAGCCGGCATGCCAAAGGAAGTTTTAGAGACAGCAACAAAAGAACTGGACAGACTTGAGAAGATGAATCCCGCCTCAGCTGAATATACGGTGTCAAGAACCTATCTCGATTACCTCATATATATCCCCTGGAATAAAGCCACAGAAAATAATCTGGATATTAATCGCGCCGAAGAAATACTCAATGAAGACCACTATGATCTTAAAAAAATAAAAGAACGCATTCTTGAATATCTGGCCGTTCGAAAACTCAAAACCAAGATGAAAGGGCCCATTCTCTGTTTCATCGGCCCTCCCGGCACGGGTAAAACGTCCCTGGGTAAATCGATTGCCCGGTCTCTCGGTAGAAAGTTTATCCGAATTTCCCTGGGCGGTATGCGTGATGAAGCTGAAATAAGAGGCCACCGGCGCACCTATGTGGGTGCCCTGCCCGGCCGGATTATCCAGGAAATACGCAGGTGCGGCTATAATAATCCTGTCTTTATGCTTGATGAGGTAGATAAACTGGGCCAGGATTTCAGAGGCGATCCCGCATCGGCGCTTCTTGAAGTTCTCGATCCCGAGCAGAACTTTTCATTTACCGACCATTATCTCGATCTTCCTTTTGATCTGACAAGTGTCATGTTTATAACGACGGCCAATATTATCGACCCCATTCCACCGGCGCTTAAAGACAGGATGGAAGTAATTACCCTGTCGGGATATACGGAAGAAGAAAAAGAGAAAATTGCCTTTCAATATCTGATACCGAAACAGACCATTGAAAACGGCCTTGAAGACTACGAACTCAAGTTTACTGAAGAAGGAATTGTAAAGATCATCAAGGAATATACGAGAGAGGCCGGACTTCGAAACCTGGAAAGGGAGATTGCTTCTGTCTGTCGTAAAGTTGCAAGAGAGATTACCCAGAATAAAAAAGAAAGAAAAAAGATTAAAGCCGACGACGTTTCCGATCTTCTCGGCCCGAGAAAGTTTTACAGAGAAGTTGCCGAAGAAAAAGACAAAATTGGCGTCGCTACAGGTCTTGCCTGGACGGTAACAGGGGGTGATATTATCTTTGTCGAAGCCCTTAAAATGAAAGGTAAAAAGGAACTGATTCTCACCGGTTCTCTCGGCGAAGTCATGCGTGAATCAGCACAGGCAGCGCTTAGTTATGTGAGAAGTCATGCTAAAGAATTTAAAATAGATGAAAATTTCTATGATAATTTCGACATTCATGTTCATGTTCCTCTCGGCGCTATACCGAAAGACGGCCCTTCCGCAGGTATTACTATTGCAACGGCTATCGTCTCTCTTCTTACGGAAAGACCTGCCCGGAGAGATGTCGCTATGACCGGAGAAATCGTCTTAAGCGGAAAAGTAAGACCTATTGGCGGCGTTAAGGAAAAGGTACTTGCCGCAAGAAGAGCAGGTGTAAGCACTGTCATTCTTCCTGAAAAGAACAAAATAGACCTTGATGACCTCCCCGAGGATGTTGTTAATGAAATGAAATTTATTTTCATTGATAACATCGATGAAGTTATCAACCATGCATTAAAGAAAAAATAAACGAATAAATTGGAGTGATTTATGTCTTTAAAAGAAATAAAATGTCCTCACTGCGGTGAGTCCATTGAGCTTAAGAGTGAGTATGAAAAAAATCCCTCCCAAAGAGGATCATCAAAATATATCGTAACAGGCGCCGTAACAGGGCTTATTGTCGGTCTTGTTTTCGACTATATATATTTCTATATCGGTGTCATAACGGACTACTTCACTTTTATGCCGATTGTTCACCTTATCGCCGGAACACTGCTCGGCATGCTCATTGGATGGATAATAGGTGAAAAGAAAAAACTCAAATAACATCCCTAAAACAGCAATTTTAAATGAACAATAATTTAGAACTGAGAAAAGTACCCTCTGTTGAAAGTCTCCTTGTTGATCCACTCTTTAAAGAACTTATTCATAAATATTCACGACAGTGGCTGACGGAAACAATTCGATTGACTTTAGAGCGCTGCCGCAAAGATATTCTGTCCGGTAAAAAAATCAGTCTCTCTTCTCAATGTATTCTTGATGAGGTTAATACCATAATTACTGATTCAATAGGTCCCTCTCTAAAAAAAGTAATAAACGCCACCGGCACCGTTATCCACACCAATCTTGGCAGATCGCTCCTCCCTGAAGAGGCTATAGAACACATTCGGCTTTGTGCTTCCGAGCCTGTAAATCTCGAATACGATATACAGAGCGGGCATAGAGGTGAGCGCGACGATCATATTGAAAATCTGATCTGCCGTCTCACCGGCGCAGAAGCGGCTACCGTTGTAAACAATAACGCTGCCGCCGTTTTAATTGTTTTAAATACACTTTCAAAAAGAAAAGAAGTTATTGTATCCAGGGGTGAACTTGTTGAGATCGGTGGAAGTTTCAGAATTCCCGATATAATTAAATCTTCCGCCTGTAAATTGCTTGAAGTCGGCACAACAAACAGGACCCGACTCAGTGACTATGAAAACGCTATTTCCAAGAAAACAGGCGCATTACTCAAAGTTCATACCAGCAATTACCGTATAGAAGGCTTCACCGAATCAGTTCCCCTACAGAAACTAGGCAATCTTTCTTCCACTTATTCTCTGCCCTTAATTGAAGATCTCGGCAGCGGGTCACTTTTCGATCTTTCCGGCTTTGATCTCCCCAATGAACCACTACTTTCAGACAGCATTAAAGAAGGTGCGCATCTTGTTACTTTCAGCGGCGATAAACTGTTGGGCGGACCTCAGTGCGGAATCATTGCAGGTAAAAAATCATTAATAAAAAAGATTAATAAAAACCCTTTAAAACGGGCGCTAAGGATCGATAAGATCAGATTGGCGGCGCTTGAATCCCTATTAAAAATCTACCTCACAGATAAAAGGCCTTTTAAAAAAGTGCCAACCCTTAGATACCTGACCCGTTCAATTGATGAATTAAATTCTCTGGCAGTCAATGCGCAAGAAAAACTATCAAAAAAATTAAGCGCTAATATCAAAATTGAAATAACTAAAACTTTATCTGAACCAGGCAGCGGCTCCTTACCCGGCGAATCAATTCCTTCTCTCGCCCTTGCAATTAAGCATAAAAAACTTTCCGCCGGCAAAATAGCCTCAATTTTCAGGATGAGCAACCCGCCTATTATCGGTAGAATTTATAAAAATACTTTCTTGCTTGATCTCCGCTGCATTGACAACGTTGATGATATCGTTCCAAATACGATTACGCCTCTTTAAATTTCTTGAAAAATAATCCTTTATAACATATAATTTTCCGTTTCAAACTCTATTCTAGCCGGTTTGACTATCTGCCGAATATATTACTCGAGAAAGGTTTTTTTACTATGTCTTTACTGAAAGATTTTGATCCTGAACTTTTTGACTCTATTTGCAAAGAAACTGAAAGACAGGAATTCCAGCTCGAACTGATTGCCTCTGAAAATTTGGTCAGTGAAAGAGTTATGGAAGCTCAGGGAAGCCTGTTAACCAATAAATATGCCGAAGGTTATCCCGATAAGCGATATTATGGCGGTTGCGAATATGTCGATATTGCTGAAAAGCTTGCTATTGAAAGAGCTAAGACGATCTTTGGCGCAGAACATGTAAACGTACAGCCACATTCCGGTTCCCAGGCCAATATGGGTGTATATTTTGCCGTGCTCAAACCCGGTGATACCATCCTGGGAATGAACCTTGCCCACGGCGGACATCTTACACACGGAAGCCCTGTTAATTTTTCAGGCAGACTTTATAATGTCGTTCCCTACGGTGTTGATAAAGAAACAGAATATATAGATTACGACGAAGTAGAAAGACTCGCCATCGAACATAAACCAAAATTGATCGTTGTCGGCGCCAGCGCCTATCCGAGAATTCTCGACTTCAAAAAATTCAGAGAAATTGCAGACAAGGCCGGCGCATGTGTTATGGTCGATATCGCCCACATTGCCGGTCTTGTTGCCACCGGCCTTCATCCTAGTCCCGTTCCTTTTGCTGAATTTGTTACAACGACTACCCATAAGACACTGAGAGGCCCGAGAGGGGGAATGATCATGTGTCAGGAGCGTTTCGCAAAAGATATTAATAGCCGTATCTTCCCCGGAATTCAGGGTGGACCCCTCATGCATGTCATCGCCGCCAAGGCTGTAGCATTTAAGGAAGCCATGAGCGATGAATTCAAAGCCTATCAAAAACAAGTGCTCGAAAATGCAGTCACTCTTGCCGCATCGCTAAAAGAGAAAGGTTACCGCATCGTATCCGGCGGAACTGACAATCATCTTATGCTTGTTGATCTCACTCCCAAGAACCTCACCGGTAAAGTCGCTGAAGAAGCGCTCGATCTTGCCGGGATAACAGTAAATAAAAATGGAATTCCTTTTGATACACAGAGCCCTTTCATTACCAGTGGTATAAGAATAGGCACGCCTGCCATAACCACCAGAGGCCTTAAAAATCCTGAAATGAAGATAATAGCATCATTCATCGATCAGATACTTAGCGACCCTGAAAATAAACAGCTTCAATCAAAGATTAAAGGCGAGGTTAAGGAACTTTGCAAGAAATTCCCCATATACCAGGACAGATTGAAAGCCTGCAATTAAACAAAAGGCCCGATTGGAATTCATATTTTATGGAGATAGCCTCTTTGGTTTCAAAGAGGTCTACCTGTCTCCGCCGCCAGGTTGGAGCCGTCATTGTTAAAGATAAGAATATCCTCTCAACGGGGTATAATGGCGCTCCTTCCGGCATTACTCACTGTGAGGTAACCGGATGCCTTAGAGAAAAATTAAATGTTCCCTCAGGGGAACGTCACGAACTCTGCAGAGGTCTCCATGCAGAACAAAACGCTATCATCCAGGCAGCCTATCACGGCACATCGATAAAAGACTCTACCCTCTACTGTACCAATCTTCCCTGTTCCATCTGCTCAAAAATGCTCATCAATGCGGGAATCATTAGAATCATCTATAAAGAAGGCTATATGGATGAACTCGGTAAAGAAATGATTGAAGAATCAGGTATTGTCATGGAAAGGCTCAAAAAATGAAATGTCCCTTCTGCTCTGATATAGAAAATAAAGTTATTGATTCAAGACTGACCAAGGAAGGTCTTGAAATCAGACGGCGAAGGGAATGTCAGAGTTGCAATATGCGTTTTACTACCTACGAAAGAATTGAAGAAATTCTTCCTATGGTGGTAAAAAAAGATGGTCGCAGAGAACCATTTGACAGAGATAAAATTCTTTCCGGCATTAAGAAAGCCTGTGAGAAAAGAGCTATCAGTATGGAAACGATGGAATCTATTGTCGATGATATAGAAAAAGAACTGCACGAAAGTGAAGCTAAAGAGATTAAAGGTGAAAAACTGGGTGAAAAAGTAATGTATGCGCTTCACGGTCTTGATGAAGTTGCCTATGTCCGGTTTGCTTCCGTTTACCGGTCATTTAAAGACATTAGCGAATTTATGAATGAGCTTGAAGGTTTATTACATGAAAGCTCGAAAAAAAAAGGAAAATAATAAATTGCTCTTACAAAGATAAAGGCCTTTCCTGCTAATAATTATCTCTATATATAAAAAAATATAGTAGTAGCAGTAGGGCCTGTTAGTGTGTTAAAAAATAATATAACTACTTGTTTTTAAAATGTTTTTTTGAATAGTAATTATGTGGAAAAAAACATACCTGCTTGTGTAAATGTCCCCGGAGAAATTATCCACAGGTTATCCCTGGACTTATTCTAAACTTAATAACATTTTATTGTAGATAAAGGCATAAACGCTTTGATTTCACCTGACCATAAAATATTACTCTGCCGCGACGCCAAAGCACTCGCCATGAAGGGAGCGGGTTTATTCATTAACTATGCCTGCCAATCGATTCATAAGAAGGGCGCTTTCTACGTTGCATTATCAGGTGGCTCTACGCCAAAAGCGCTTTACTGCCTTCTTTCCGGAGATAATTATAAAAAAAAGATAGACTGGAAAAATGTGCATTTTTTTTGGGGTGATGAAAGAACAGTTTGTCAGGATCATGCTCAGAGCAATTACGGCATGGCTAATGAAGTCCTTCTAAAGAAACTTGATCTTCCTCAATCAAATATTCACAGGATCGAAGGAGAAAAAGGTGAAAAGGCAGCCCACATATACAGTCTTGAACTCACAGAAATAATTAAACATAAAAATAATGATGTTCCCATCTTTGATTTGATTATTCTTGGTATGGGCTCAGATGGTCATACGGCATCACTCTTTCCCGGCACAAAAACACTTTTTGAAATGGATAAGCTTGTTGACTATCTCTATGTGGAAAAGCTGGATTCATATCGTATAACAATAACACCACCGCTTATTAAGACAGCTTCCAATATTCTTATTCTTGTCAGTGGAAAAGAAAAAGCGCATATATTGAAGGAAGTGCAGGAAGAAAAGACTTTATTGAATAAATATCCTGTGAGTATTGCTAATGAATGTGAAGGCAATGTGGTCTGGCTCATTGATAAAGCCGCTTCAGAGTGATATAGACAGTGGAATTTTAAATATACCACCTAATGAGTTGAATTAAAAGCCTTCAGCCTTGCCGCCCCTGAGTTGATAATATAAGTAAAAAAAAAGCCAGTCACAGTGACTGGCTTTAACGTTGGATAAAAAAACTTACCTTTTCCACTTCTCCCTGATCTTCCTAACAACATCCTCTTTATTAAAGCCGAAGTTCTTTGCCATCTCTTTGGCCGGTGCTGAGGCACCGAAGCGGTCGATACCGATAATAAGGCCGTCACCGCCGACATACTTATACCAGCCCAGCGTCGAACCCGCCTCGATGGCAACAATTTTGTTGCAGTTTCCCGTTATGCTTTTCCTGTAATCATCATCCTGGGCATCGAAAAGCTCAAAGGATGGCACAGAAACGATTCTCACCTTCTGACTACTATTTCTTAATTCCTCTGCCGCTTCCAGGGCAAGAGCCACTTCCGAACCACTCGCCATGATGGTGAGATCAGGCTCGCCGTCACAATCATCGAGAATATAGGCCCCTCTGGCAAGATTTGATTGGGAAGTGTATTTAGTCCTGTCGAGAACAGGGAGGTTTTGTCTTGTCAGTATGAGCGCTGTGGGGCCATCCTTCTTGTCGAGGGCCGCTTTCCAGGCTGCTGCCGTTTCCGTTGCATCGCCGGGGCGGATAACCTGCAGGTTGGGAATGAGTCTCAGTGACGTTACATGCTCGACGGGTTCATGGGTGGGCCCATCTTCACCGACGAAGATGCTGTCATGTGTAAAGACGTAGATAGCCTGAAGGCCCATAAGTGCCGAAAGTCTGACAGAAGGTCTTAGGTAATCGGAAAAGACGAGGAAAGTCGAACCGTAGGGGATGAGCCCGTCGTAGACGGCCATACCGTTCATCATGGCGCCCATGGCGTGCTCCCTGATACCGAAGTGAATGTTTTTACCTGTGAAATCGCCCTTTGCGATGGAAGGTGAGCCTTTGATGTCTGTTTTAGTAGAAGGTGCCAGGTCTGCAGAGCCTCCGATAAGGGCCGGTACCTCTTTTGCGATGACCTGCATCATCGCCCCTGAGGCTGCACGTGTGGCGATGGAATCTTTTTCGATGGCAGCGAGCAGCTTTTCTTCAATGTCTGCCGGTATGGTTCTGTTTAAATGGGCATGCCAGAGATCTGACAGGGCCTGGTCATCTTTTACGGACTTGTTGAAAAGGGCCTGCCATGTATCGTAATACCCCTTCAACTCTTCAATTCTCTCTTCGAAAAGTTCCTTCACGTCATCAGGTACGTAAAAGGACTGGTCCACAGGCCATCCAATGGTTTCTTTGGTGAGCTTCGTTTCATCCCCGCCGAGAGGCTCTCCATGGGCGGAGGCGGTGTTGGCCTTATTAGGACTTCCCTTGCCGATGGTCGTCTTTGCAATGATAAGCGTCGGTTTTTCCCTTTCCTTTTGTCCCGAAATGATGGCTTCCCTCATAGCCTTGTGATCGTAACCGTCAACATGAAGTACCTGCCAGTTGTAGGCCTCAAAGCGTTTCCCTACATCTTCTGAGAAAGTGAAGTTCGTGTCTCCCTCGATGGTGATCTGGTTACTGTCGTAAATGTAGATAAGTTTCGAAAGACCGAGGTGACCGGCAATAGAGGCTGCTTCCGAAGAGATTCCCTCCATCATATCGCCGTCACCTGCGATGGAGTAAATAAAATGATCGATAACTTCGCCATTTTTGTTAAATTTATTAGCCAGTACCCTTTCGGCCATAGCCATGCCTACACCGTTAGCAAAACCCTGCCCCAGAGGGCCCGTCGTTGTTTCAACGCCCGGCGTATGTCCATATTCGGGGTGGCCCGGTGTCTTGCTTCCCCACTGCCTGAAATTTTTAACTTCATCCATGGAAAGATCATAGCCGTATAGGTGAAGAAGCGAATAAATAAGTGCTGAGCCGTGGCCCGCAGAAAGAACGAAACGGTCCCTGTTTGCCCAGTTGGGATCTTTAGGATTAAAACGGATGAATTCATTAAAGAGAATAAATGCCATATCGGAACATCCCATGGGAAGACCGGGGTGCCCCGATTTTGCCGCCTCGATCTGATCGACAGAAAGCATTTTAATTGTATTTACCGCTTTGTTGACAAGTGACTTGTCGAGTTTGCTTGTATCCATTTTTTCCTGTTATTCCCTTTCAGGGTTTAGACCCTATTTTTTGATAAAAAAGTAAACAATTTTTGCAAATTTTCTCCGCTTTTTCAAGCATTAATTAGCCTCACACACCCATATCAAGACCTAACATATTGACTCTAAAAAGGATAAATTTTTTACCGGCACGGTGGAAAATTGTTGAGTTCGATTATTCCATCTTTCCTTGACTCTAATTTCAGCTATGTGATAATGTGCACTATCCAAAAAAAGTTGCACTGGTCCCCATAAAGGGGAGGAACAGGGAATCCCGTTAGATTCGGGAGCGGTCCCGCCACTGTAACCGGGTACGAAAGTCGCATAGTGCCACTGAAAACCGTTTAAACCGTTCAATCGGTTCAAGCATTTTCGGGAAGGCGCGGCAAGTAGGATGATCCGGGAGCCAGGAGACCTGCCAGGGCAGTCATAAATCCACAATTTCTTCGAGGTAGAGAAATGGACGTTAATTACACCAGAGCCGCCTGTCACCGAAGGCGGTTTTTTCGTTTTACCGCAGTGATTGCTGCCGCCCTCTTTTTTAAGCTTTTTCTTTTTTATTCCACCCCCTATGCCGGTATCTTTACCGATGAGATGGGAAGAAGGGTCGAGGTTAAGCCCAATCCCTCACGGATAGTTTCCCTTGCCCCTCATCTGACGGAGATACTCTTCGATCTCGGTCTTGGCAAACAAATTGTGGGTGTTACCCTATACAGCAACTATCCTGAAGAGGCCAAAACCAAGGCACGTGTCGGAAGCTACGTAAAGCTTAACCTTGAAAAAATTGTTTCCCTCTCCCCCGATCTCGTTATTGCGACGGCAGATGGAAATCCGAAGGTTGTTGTTGAACGGCTGACCTCTTTAGGCATCCCTGTTTTTGTTATCAACACAAAGGGCATTAGTGACATTTACGGTAATATAATATCCATAGGGGAAGTCACGGGCAGGCCGAAAGAAGGCAGAATAGTTTCTATGAAGCTGAGAGAGAGGATTAAAGGTATTACCGATCTGCTTAAGGGCCTGCGCAAGCGCAAGGTCTTTTTCCAGCTTGGAGCCAACCCTCTTTATACGGCATCGGCCGGAACATTTACAGACGATCTTATTACACTGGCCGGGGGGATAAATATAGCCGGTGAGGAGAAGGTACGTTATCCCGTTTACAGTATGGAAGAGGTACTGAAGAGAAACCCCGAAGTTATATTTTCCGTACTGATGGGTTCAGAAGAGGGGAAATCTGTAAAACCACTATGGGAAAAATGGAAGACTATTGAGGCTGTAAAAAAGGGACAAATCTATGATATTGAGCCTGATATTACAAACCGTGCCTCATCGAGAATAGCAGATGGCCTTGATGCAATTGCCAGAAAACTCCACCCTGAGGCCTTTAATGATCATAAATCTAAGGAATATAAAAGGTAATGCGCTCTTCAGGAAAATTGGCAGGCATTGCCCTGCTTGCCCTTCTTTCAGTGGTGGTGGGCATTGTTTCCATCGCTATAGGGAGCGTAGAGGTTTCTCCATCAGAGATTCTCAAGATTATTTTTTCTGAAGAGGGAAGGGGTCTTCCCGAGAGCACGCAGGCCATTATCTGGCAGATACGGTTGCCAAGGGTGATTATGGCCTTTATTGCAGGGGGAGTACTTGCCGTTGCCGGGGCCTCCTTCCAGGCGCTTTTAAGAAATCCACTGGCTGACCCCTTTATACTCGGTGTTTCAGGCGGGGCGGCCATGGGTGGGGTTCTTGCCATTATTTCCGGCTGGGCCTACTCCGGCTCGGGCATACAAATATTCGCCTTTTCGGGAGCGCTCATGACCATACTTTTTGTCTATTTCATATCGAGGGTAGACGGGCAGATCCCCAAATATAAGATGCTTCTTGCAGGTGTTGTAGTCAACGCCTTTCTCTCGGCCCTTATCATGCTTATACTCACCATGGCCACCGACAGGGCGCTTGCCTCGGCCCTCTTCTGGCTTATGGGTGATCTCAGCGGTTCGAGCTGGGAGAGAATAGTGGGAAGCCTTCCTTACTTAATTGCGGGGCTGGCCGTACTCTATATGATGTCGAGGGAGATGAACCTGCTGCTTCTCGGTGAAGAACAGGCAAGGGAACTGGGAACGGATACGGAAAGGGTAAAGTTTCTTATTTTCATTGCTGCATCACTTGTGACAGGTGTTATTGTTTCCGTGAGTGGTCTCATCGGTTTTGTGGGACTCATCGTTCCCCATGCGGCAAGACTCATCTGGGGAGCTGACCACAGGTTTCTCTTTCCGGCGTCTTTATTACTTGGTGGTGCTTTCCTCACCATTGCCGATACGACGGCACGGACAGTCATGGCGCCTACGGAGCTTCCCGTCGGTGTTATTACAGCGCTTGTCGGCGGGCCCGTCTTTGTCTATCTTATGAAAAAGAGGCTTCATGAGTAAGCTTGAAAATATCATAGAAGTTGATAATCTTCACTTCGGTTATAACGGTGGGGAGATACTTAGAGGGATCAATCTTGCTTTGAAAGAGGGTGAAATGGTCGGTGTCATCGGGCCTAACGGTTCGGGGAAGAGTACTCTTCTTAAACTGGTGTCGGGGCTTTTCTCTCCCTGGAAGGGTGAAGTAAGAATCAAGGGCAAGCCTGTTGCTTCATACAAGCGGAGAGAGATTGCCCGCATCATTGCCTCCGTATCGCAGGATATTGAGCGGGATTTCCCCTTTACCGTCAGGGAAATTGTGTCCATGGGGAGATCTCCCTATCTCGGCCGTTTTGCCATCGAGGGAAAGGGTGACCGGAAAGTCATCGACGGGGCACTGGAGCTGACCGATATCGCTCACTATGGAGAAAGGTTTCCCTATCAACTGAGCGGAGGTGAGAGACAGCGCATGCTTATCGCAAGAGCACTGGCTCAGGAGCCGCAGGTTCTTCTTATGGATGAACCTACGTCCTATCTCGATCTCAACCACCAGATTGAGATTAACCGGCTTGTACTTCAACTGAAAAATGAAAAGAGCCTCGGTGTTATTTACGTTACCCATGATCTCAATATCGCTGCCGAGTGTTGCGACAGGGTGGTCATGCTCAAAAAGGGAGAGATTATTGCCGAAGGAAAACCGATGGAAGTAATTTCAAGAGAAAATATAGAGACTGTCTACGGCTGCCACGTACTTGTCGATGAAAATCCTGAGACGGGCAGGCCCAGGGTGACGCCCGTCATGAGCGAGGGAGTACATGGCTGACTGCATCATGATACAGGGAACAGGCTCCCATGTAGGCAAGTCGGTTTTAACTGCTGCGCTATGCCGTATCTTCAAAGAAGATGGCACTAATGTGGCGCCCTTCAAATCCCAGAATATGGCGCTAAACTCTTTTGTTACCGAAGAGGGTGGCGAAATGGGGCGAGCCCAGGTGGTGCAGGCTGAAGCGGCAGGGCTCAAACCTCATGTAGACATGAATCCCATCCTCATCAAACCCCATGCCGATATGGAGGCCCAGGTCATTATTCACGGCAAGGTAGTGGGCAACTATTCGGCTAAAGATTTTCACGGCTTCAAGAAAAAGGCCATGAAGTACGTCAAGGAGAGTTACGACCGTCTTTCCGGTAAGCATGACCTTATCGTCATTGAAGGAGCGGGTTCTCCTGCCGAAATCAACCTGAGGGAAAACGATATTGCTAACATGGGAACGGCCCATCTCGCAGGTGCGCCTGTTATTCTCGTTGGAGATATTGATAAAGGGGGCGTCTTTGCTTCCCTCGTGGGAACCCTTGAACTGCTTGATGACGCTGACAGGGAGAGGATCAAAGGCTTTATTATCAATAAATTCAGGGGCGATATCTCTCTTTTAAAACCGGGCCTCGATTTCCTTGAGAAAAAAACGGGATTACCCGTTCTCGGCGTTATTCCTTACTTCAGGGACATTTACATTCAGGAAGAGGACTCGGTCAATCTCGATAACAGAAAAGATGTAGAGACGTGCCGCCGGGACGTCTCCCCGGATAAGAACAGTGCTATTGAAATAGTCGTCCTCTACCTTCCCCATATTTCCAACTTTACTGATTTTGATCCCTTTGCTTCAGAGGCTGACGTCAATGTCCGCTATGTAACGTTCGGCGAGAGAATCGGCGAGGCGGACCTGATTATTATTCCCGGTTCTAAAAGTACGATTGCAGACCTGCATTCGTTAAAAAGCAGCGGATATGCCGATGAAATTGCGGCCCATGTCGACCATGGAGGGAAATTGATCGGCATATGCGGCGGCTATCAGATGCTGGGGAAGGCCATATCCGATCCGCAGGGCGTCGAAGGGAGAGGAAGCATTGAGGGCCTCGGTTATCTCGACATAAAAACCGTTATGAACCGGGAGAAGATGACGCAGCAGGTGGAGGCAATCGGTGTAAAAGGGAGTATTTATAAAGAGAATGAAAAACCTCTCAAAGGCTATGAAATACATATGGGGGAGAGTTTTTATATAGGTGGCGCAAGACCCCTCTTCGAGATCATAAGGCGCGGCAGGCAAACCATGACCGTTTATGACGGGGCCTCGGCAAGAAAGGGGCAGATATGGGGAACCTATATGCACGGAATCTTCGATAATGATGATTTTCGCCGGACACTGCTCGATAAGATAAGAAGGGAAAAGGGGATTGTTTCCAATAGCGATACAAATAGCCATGATGCAGCCAAGGAAGAGGGTTTTAGAAAACTGGCGGAACTTGTCAGGGAAAATCTCGATTTGGAAAAGGTTTATGAGATTGTGAGGATTGATTAGTGTCCTTTAGCCAGGAATTTACGTTAAATAATTTTTAAAATCAACTTAAATGTCATTTCGACGAGGCACGAGGAGAAATCTTAAAGGACTGAAACACAGGTGACGTTACAGATTTCTCCCTTTGGTTCGAAATGACAAAAAATGAGCTTATCTATAAACACCAAATAACTAAACTAATGCCCATACCAAAAAGAGACATACTGCTAAGACGTGGCGACGCAAGAAACTACCTTTTTGAAAAATGCCCCTGGTATCCCTGCCATGAGGAATTAGAGACGTGCAACATGTGTTTTTGCATCTTCTACCCCTGTGAGGATGAAAAGCTTGGTGAATATGTTACCTCAAGTAAAGGGGGGCAGGTCTGGTCCTGTATGAATTGCAACTGGGCTCACAGGGAAGAAACAGCAAATGCACTGAGAGAGTTTCTTAAAGATAAAGCTAAGAGACGACTGGGGTTTAAGGAAATGTATCTTGCATTTATAGAGGGTCTTGATTCAAAGAGGAAACCATGAGCCGTAGCGCTTTTATTATTGCAGGAGTATCGAGTGGCGTCGGAAAGACAACAATCAGCCTTGGGCTTATGGCAATAATTAAAAAAAGAGGTTTAGAGGTTCAGCCCTTCAAGGGAGGACCGGATTACATAGATGCCGGCCACCACAGTGCGGTATGTACAAGACCTTCCTGCAACCTCGATACGTGGATGATGGGTGAAGAGGGGGTCTGTAATAGTTTTATGCGTAATATGGCAGGGGCGGATGTAGGGATAGTGGAAGGAGTAATGGGCCTTTACGATGGTAAAGATGCTTACAGCGATGAAGGAAGTACGGCCCATCTGGCAAAGGTACTGGGTCTCTCCATAATCCTTATTGTCGATGCAAGTGCCATGGCGAGAAGCGCTGCGGCTATTGTCCATGGTTTCGAGAACTTTGATATGGATGTAAATATAGGGGGTGTAATATTTAACAGGGTTGGCAGTGAAGGTCATTTTAAGATACTAAAGGAGGCTGTAGAATCTTCCTCCTCTGTCAAGGTTCTCGGTTATCTTCCGAGAGAGGAGGAGATATCCATAGCTGAGAGGCATTTGGGCCTCGTTATGCCTTTAAAAAATCATCAAAGAGATGAGGAGAAGATTGCTACACTACTGGAGCAGACGGTTAATGTTGATGAGCTTTTAAAAATAAGCCACATTGATGTGGACATGAGCCGGGAATCAGGAGTAGAAGATAAAATGCAGCCTGAATCAACCCCCCTTATCGCAGTGGCAAGGGACAGTGCCTTCTGTTTCTATTATGAGGAGAATCTTCATATTTTAAGGGAGGCAGGAGCAAGGCTTGTCAACTTCAGCCCCATTCATGACCGGTCTTTGCCTGAACAAACGACGGGGATTTACATTGGTGGTGGTTACCCCGAACTTTACGGGAGTGAGCTTGCTGCAAATGTGGATTTGAAAAGTGAGATAAAAGAAAGAGCGAATAAAGGTATGCCTGTCTATGCAGAATGCGGTGGCCTTATCTACCTGGGTAAATCTATAACAAATGTCGAAGGGGCCGAGTCTGAAATGGTCGGCCTCTTTCCCTGGAAGGTAAGGATGTTTTCAAAGTTAAGGGCTCTGGGTTACAGAGAAATAACGGCAAAAAGCGATTTTCCTTTTATTAAAAAAGGAGAAACCATAAGAGGGCATGAATTCCGTTATTCCGGTATTGAAGCTTATGAAGAGACAAAAACCGGTTATAGCCTTTCCTACGGCCAAAGAGAGGAAGGCTACCTATACAAGAAAGCAGTGGCAAGTTATATTCATCTCCACTTTGCCAGTAATCCTGACTTTGCCGAAGGTTTTGTCTCTTCTTGCAGGGAATGGATGAATACGAATTAAGGTGTAAGAAAAAAGTAAATAACTGACTAAAAGTACCATTTATTAAAACTTTGCGGTCAAGGGAATCCGGTTGAAATCCGGAGCTGTCCCGCAACTGTAAAGGGAGCGAAAGCCGTAGCAATCCACTGATAATATTCCCCCTCTCCCACTGGGAGAGGATTGGAGTGAGGGAGTCGGGAAGGAACGGTAAGTAGGATGCCCTGAGCCAGGAGACCTGCCGTAAGGTTAATAAGAAAATCCTTTCGAGGCAAAAGGAGGCGCATATGCAGATAGTTGAAGATGGCTGAAATTAAGTGATTGTCGACAGAAATTATTTTTAAATCACTTAATTATTATGTAGGAGCAGAAAGGTAAATGAAGAAAAGATTGTTTTTTATGACGGCAATGATTGCTTTTTTCCCGTCACTATTATTGGCGGGAGAACAGTTATTAGAAGAAGAAGAGATAAACATTGGTTATATCGTAATAACGGCAACAAGAAATGAGCAGGAGGTGGAAGATGTCACCTCTGCTGTAACAGTTGTTACCAACAAGGAGATAGAAAGGAAGCAGCCTGTTTCAGCCCTTGAAGTATTGAGAGGGATTTCAGGAATTGATGTTGTTCAAACGGGTGGGCTTGGAAGGAAAACGAGTATCTTTATCCGTGGGGGAGAATCGGACCATACCCTCGTTATGATTGACGGCATGCAGGTTAACAGCCCAAATTCAGGAAGTTACAATTTTGGTGATCTCATGTCTGATAATATTGAAAGAATAGAGATCATCAGGGGACCGCAAAGTACTCTCTATGGCTCCGATGCTCTGACGGGGGTTATAAATATCATTACAAAAAAAGGAACCGGCCCTGCAGAAATTATTCTTTCCGCTGAAGGAGGATCCTATGAAACATACAAGGAAAGAGCTTCTGTCTCGGGAGGTAGTGAAAAGGTGAAATATTCGTTCTCGGCGTCCAGAGTCGATTCAAAAGGTTTTTCTGCTGCTTCCGAGAAAGATGGCAACAGTGAAAAAGATGGATATGGAAATACGACGGTTTCGGGCAGGGCGGTTATCAACATGACAAAGAAATTCGATGTAGACCTGTCTATGAGATATACCGATGCTGATACAGATTTGGATGCGGGGGCGGGAAGTGGAGGTGATGATCCGTACCGCAAACAGGAAGTGATGACGAGGCTCGGTTCAGTCAAACTCAACCATCATGCTCTTTCCTGGTATTCCTATTTTATTAAACTTGCAGGGACCGATGAAATCTTGAAGGATATAAAATCAGGGGGTATTTCAGAAATAAAGACAAGGGTTGAAGAAGTTGATTGGCAAAATGATTTTTCTATAGGTGATATAAATATTCTTACTGTCGGCTATGAATATGAAAAAAAAGAAGGGCAATATGATTCAGCAAAAATTGATCATGCCGTCTACAATAACGCTATTTATATTCAGGATCAGCTTTTTCTCTTTGATGAAGATCTAAGTTTGTCGGCAGGAATGAGAAGAGATGATCACAGCAAGTTTGGTGATGAGGTTATCTATCAGGCGGGTATCTCTTATAAGCTGGCTGCAAGCAATACTCGTTTTATGGGGAATTGGGGAGAGGGTTTCAAAGCCCCTACGTTGAATGACCTCTATTTTAATACAGGCTGGGCTGTTGGAAATCCGGATTTAAAGCCTGAAAAAAGTACGGGCTATGATATTGGAATTGAACAATGGTTTGGGAAAAGAACAGTAAGGATAGGGGGTTCTTATTTTAATAACAGGTTTAAGAACCTCATTGCCTGGGATTGGTCTGTATTTCCTATGACTCCAAAAAATGTTTCCAGGGCAGAAACTAAGGGATGGGAATTCGGGCTTGACGTAAAACCCCATAGAACGCTTCTCCTTTCCGCATCCTGTACGGTTATGGATACGGAAGACGAAGCAACAGGAAATGAACTTGCCAGAAGGCCGAAAAACAAAGGTTCTGTCTCGGCAACCTGGACGCCGGGCAGTGCCGACTTTAACCTGACTATAAATAAAGTAGGAAGGCGTTGGAATGATTCTGATAATATTGATAAACTGAAATCCTATACCAAAGTCGATTTTGCCGCATCCTTTGATCTTACTAAAAATCTGTCTATTTTCGGTAGGGGAGAAAACCTTCTTAATGAAGATTATGAAGAAGTAAAAGGATATGGTACAGCCGGGATTTCCTATTATGGCGGAATAAAAGTGAAGTTCTAATGACAATAAAGGGACAGATGCATCTGTCCTTTTACTTTTTTATGAGAGGTTTCTTTTGGTCAAGCTGAGGCATGCATTTGTACTTTCCATTTTCTTCCACTTAGGGATTTTAATGCTTATTTCACCTATTATTCCATCACTTGACGAAGTGGGAAAAAGCATTACAAAAACGTTCTTTGTGGAGCTTGTAAAGAGAAGTAGTAAAAAAGAAACTTCCACACCTGCAGCTTCGCCTGATAAGAAGGAGGCCGATAAAAAAATAAATGGGCAGGTAAAAAAGCTTATAATCCCGCAAGTTTTTGAAACTGTTGTTCCAAAAGAAAAACCGCAAATTACAGCTATTGAGCCTGTAATGGCAGCTGCCGCTGAGAATGAGGTGATAGAGGCTCTTGTTGTCCATACCGGGAATGAGCCAAAAGCAGAGCCTGAAACAGAACCTGAAACTCCGCTTGATGCATCCGGCGAAGAGGCCGTTAAAAATGAGGTACTGGAAGAAGGAAGTGAAATACCGGTGTCTCTTTCAGGGCGTGAAGAAGCTTTTCTTTCTGTTAAAGAAGTCAACTATTCGTTGATACTTGAAAAGATCGAAGCTGCCAAATTGTATCCCAGGGTGGCGCGAAAGAGGGGGGTTGAAGGTGTAGCTGTAGTAAAGTTCAGCATTGCTCCCGATGGTAATGTCAGTGAAATTATGATTGAGCAGGCATCAGGGTATTCTATCCTTGATAAAGCGGCCATCAAATCCATTAAGAGGGCTGCTCCCTTTCCACAGTATGATTCTATGCTGAAGGTAGAAATTACATTTAAGCTTACTTAAAAAATACAGGAGAAGATTTTTGAAAATAATTAAGGAAACAGCAACGGCGATTAAAGAACTGGATAAATCCTATTTTGAAAAGGCGCAGGAGCGTCTTGATTCTCTTACAAAGCCGAGAGGCAGCCTGGGAAGGCTCGAAGAGCTTGCCGCACAGGTCGTGACTATCAGGGAAGATTTGGCCCCTAAATTAGATAATAAGGTTATTTTCACCTTTGCCGGTGATCATGGCGTTACGGAAGAAGGCGTATCGGCCTTTCCAAAAGAGGTAACACCTCAGATGGTATTCAATTTTCTTAATGGTGGCGCAGGTATCAACGTCCTTGCAAGGCAGGCGGGTGCCGAGGTAGCCGTTGTCGATATCGGTGTTGATTATGATTTTGAGGAGGCGGAAGGGCTGATTCAAAAGAAGGTCGTTAAAGGCACGAAAAATATGGCTAAAGGACCCGCAATGACAAGGGAAGAAGCTGAGAAGTGCATCGAAGTGGGTATTAATCTGGCCAATGACTTTGCCGATAAAGGGTACAATCTTTTTGGTACGGGCGAAATGGGGATAGGGAATACGACGCCGTCAAGTGCCATCATTACCGTCTTTTCAGGGAAGAGTGCAAGAGAAGTGACGGGAAGAGGGACAGGGATTGATGATGAGGCCCTTGAAAATAAGGCAAAAGTTATTGAAAAGGCTATTGAATTGAATAAACCTGATGCTAACGACGCCATTGATGTACTTACAAAAGTAGGCGGCGCTGAAATTGCCGGTATTGCCGGGTTATGCCTCGGTGCTGCTGCAAGAGGTATCCCTGTTCTCATAGACGGTTTTATTTCGACAGCAGGCGCGCTCATTGCCTATGAGATTGAACCAAAAGTAAAGGAATACATGATTTCGGCCCATAAGTCGGTTGAAAAAGGACATGAGATAATGCTTGAAAGAATGGGACTAAGGCCTATCATCGATCTCGATTTCCGGTTGGGCGAAGGAACAGGCGCTGCAATCGGAATGGCTATCGTTGAATCGGCTGTCAGGATTTATAATGAGATGGCGACTTTTGCCGAGGCGAGTGTATCGGAAGAAGAGTAAAAGCAATAGAACGCGGATGACACGGATAACGCAGATTTCCACGGATTTTTATCCGTGATTATCCGTTAAATCTGCGTTATCTGCGTTCCATTATTATTAGGTATTTATGTCAGAATTTATATTTATAACCGGCGGCAGAAGAAGCGGAAAGAGCAGCTATGCCCTTGAGCTGGCTGAGTCATTGGGAACAAAGTGCCTCTATATTGCGACAGCCGAGGCCTATGATGAAGAAATGGAGGCACGTATTGTCCGACACAAAGAAGAGCGCGGTGATAGCTGGGAGACGGCGGAAGAGCCATATCATGTGGCGGACCTTCTTAGAGACTCGTCAAAGTACGATGTGATTCTTGTTGACTGCCTGACACTTTGGCTTTGTAATGTTATGCATGAAGAGCTTATCCCCTCTACCTTGATGGGAGAGGGTCAGGGTGGGGGTGAAAAGATGAGTGATGAAGAATATATCCTGGAAAAAATTGATGATCTCACCCTTTCCTGCCGTGAGAGTCATGCCATTGTCATCGTTGTTACTAACGAACTCGGCCTGGGCGTCATCCCCGACAATACCCTGTCCCGACAATTTACCGATCTGGCCGGGATTATGAATCAGCGTATGGCGGCGGCGGCTGATCGTGTCGTTCTAACTGTTTCGGGTATTCCAATGATCATAAAGGGTGCCTGATGCGGGATTTTCTTACGGCATTAGGGTTCCTGACTCTGTTCCCTCATCCCCAATACGATGATTTTGAGGGTAAGGATCTTGGTTGTTCCATGGCGGCCTTTCCTCTTGTCGGTCTATTTTTGGGGATTATCCTTGTTATTAGCGATTTTATTCTCTCCTCCTTTCTACCGGAGGGACTCACAAATATTCTCCTTATTGCACTGCTCGTTATTCTTACAGGTGGTCTCCACCTTGATGGATTCATGGATACCCTCGATGGAATCGGTGGGGGAAATAACAGGGAAAAGATCCTTGCCATCATGCGCGACAGCCGGGTGGGTGCCTTTGGGGCTATAGGTATTATCTTTCTTGTTATTATCAAGTGGGAAGCGCTTAATTCCCTGGGGAGTGACGTAAAAACAACGGCCCTTCTTTTGATGCCCCTTATTTCAAGGTGGGCGATGGCGCTTCTTACCCATATCTCCCCTTATGCAAGAGCTGAGGGACTTGGCAGGCCTTTTGCCGATGGTCTCACGAGAGAGAGGATTTATTTTGCCCTTGCTTCCACCCTGGTTATTTCTCTCTTTCTTTTTGGATTCAAGGGAATAGTTATAGTTTTTATTATTATCATTCTTTCCTTTGTTTTGGCTGGGTGGTTTCGTAATAAAATTGGAGGGATTACCGGAGATGTGATCGGTGCCTGGAACGAGTTGGCAGAGTTGCTGGTGTTGCTGCTTATTTTGTTTTTTACTTAGCCATTATTCCCCACTTCAGTAAAGGGGGGGAAGGGGGGATTTGTACCATTTTGAATTAAATCCCCTTTCCAAAGATGGAAATTTTGACAACAGTTCTTAGGAACATCTTCTTTATGCCCTATGGGTACCGCGAAAATAATAAGTATTCAGAATAAATATGGCTGAAGTCTACCTGTCACCTTACCTGATCATAGCAGCACTCATCCTCGATTTTATTCTGGGTGAGAGCGATAGAATGCCTCATCCTGTTATCTGGTTCGGAAAGGTTATCAATTGGTCTGAAGAAAATTACAATGATGAGAGCCTGTCATCATTTTACAGAAAAGTGGCGGGATTAGTGCTTGCCCTGCTTCTCCCTCTGGTTGTTTATATTTTAACATTTTTACTTTTAAAGTTTGCCTTTTACCTGGGTTGGACGTCGGGTATTTTGATGGCCCTGCTGCTTGCCTACATGACCCTCTCAGCAAGAGGCTTGAGAGATGCTGCCCACAGGGTGTACGATACCCTTAACAAAGACGATCTGTCCGGCGCCAGAGAAGCGCTCTCTCACGTCGTTGGCCGTGATACCTCCCGACTGGATGAACCAGAGATCGTAAGAGCTACTATTGAGACGGTTGCAGAGAACAGTTCCGATGGTGTGATTGCCCCGCTACTTTATTTAATAATCGGTGGTGTTCCACTTGCCATGGCTTACAAGGCAATCAACACACTTGATTCCATGGTGGCTTATAAGAATGAGAAGTATTGTGACTTCGGTTGGGCCTCCGCCAGGCTCGATGATATGGTCAACTATATTCCTGCGAGATTAACAGCCTTACTCATCGTGTTTTCAGCCTGGTTTCTTGATTTTGACTGGAAAAGATCCTGGAAAATGATGCTAAGGGATTGCAGGAACCATCCCAGTCCCATGCCGGTTTTCCCGAGGCGGCAGCAGCGGGGGCCCTTGGTGTTCAGTTGGGAGGTCTTAATCACTATCCCGGCAGGATTGAGGAAAGACCGCTTATCGGGGATAATATGATGCTGCTTGAGCGGGAGCATATTGGTGGAGCAATTAAACTAATGTATGTATCATCAATCCTGACGGTTTTAATTGGCCTTTTTGTAAGAGGGATTTTAAATTAATGAAATACAAACATGGCGGCAACATAAGAAAAGTAGCTGAGACATACGGCATTGATGAGGCCTCCATCATTGATTTCAGCGCCAACATCAATCCTCTCGGCATTTCATCTAAAACAAGAGAGGCAATATCAGGGGCCATCGACAGTATTGTAAATTACCCTGATACGGAATCATGCCGACTCATAAGTGCACTTTCAAAATATCACGAAATCAAGGCAGATTGCATCCTGACCGGTAGCGGAGCAACAGAGCTTATTTACCTCATCCCGAGGGTTTTGCGGCCTAAAAAGGCACTTGTCATTGCTCCGGCCTTTTCCGAATATGAAGGGGCCTTATTTTCAGCAGGCTGCAAGGTTGATCATTTTATTCTCTCACATGAGGATGCATTCCAGCTAAATATGGATGCCCTTTTTAAAACCATGGAAAAAGGCTATGACACACTCTGGTTAGGAAATCCGGCCAACCCGACAGGCCGTTTAATTAAGAAAAAAGAGCTTTTGAGAATAGCTGAAAAATCGACTGATCTTGGAATGACACTGATCGTAGACGAGGCTTTCATCGATTTTTGTGAAGAGGAATCTGTAAAGATGGAAGTGATGAACTTTCCTGACTTAATCGTCCTTCGATCGATGACAAAGTTTTATGCCCTTCCCGGTTTGAGAGTGGGCTATCTTTTTGCTCATAAAAGCCTTATTGAAAAGATTAAAAAATTTAAAGAACCCTGGACGGTAAACTGTCTTGGTGAAGCGGCAGCCATTGCCTCTCTTGAAGACCCCCTGTATAGAGAGGCAACGGTAAAATTTATCACGGAGGAGAGAAAATTCCTTACCCATGAAGTTAGTAAATTGTCTGCTTTTAAGGTTTTTCCCACTCCGGCTAATTACCTGCTTCTAAAAATCAACAATAACCTTGCTTCCTCCCGGATTCAGGACAAGCTGATAAAAGATCATGGCATACTCATCAGGGATTGCAGCAACTATGCAGGTTTGGATGAGAGCTTTATCAGGGTGGCTGTTAAAGGAAGGGATGAAAACAGGCGTCTGATAAATGCCTTTTTCAGATTTTAAAGGGGGAAAAAGCCCCTGCAAGGACATAAATTATATATTCATTGCTCCTCTGGCAGAAGAGATGAAAAAAGAACTTGCTCAAAGAGAGAAAGTATTTATTCCGAATTATTTGAAGCAAAACTATTTATCATTAAATAACAGGCAGGTGATTCTATGAAAGATGAAAAAACGCGGATATACCTATTAAGGCATGGTGAAACGGCAAACACCAAAGGGGAGTTCCGTTATAATGGTCACTTTGATGTTGATCTTACCGAAGAAGGGGAGAGGCAGCTTTCGCTGCAGGCCAAAAAAATAAAGAATCGCCCTCTGGCCAGGATATATTCGAGTGGTCTTGTAAGGTCTGTTAAAGGGGCCGGCGCTATTGCAGAGGAGGTGGTCGCCGATGTACGGCATGATGAGCGGCTCAAAGAGATTGCGGCAGGCCGCTGGGAGGGTCTCACCATGAAAGAAGTGCTTGAAAGATTTCCCCATGAGTTTGAAAGGAGATTCGAGGATATTGTTAACTACAGGGTACACGATGGAGGGGAAAACCTGATTGACGTACGCAATCGGGCCCTGTCTGCCCTGGCAGAAATCGTTGAAAGACATAAAGGTAAAGAGGTGGCTATTGTAGGTCATGGCGGGACTAACCGGATCATCCTTTGCGAAGCAATGGGCCTGGAATTGAAAAATCTCCTCAGAATTGAACAAGATTTTGGTTGTATGAATATCATCGATTATTACGATGGAACGTCAGTTGTAAAATTGCTTAACCAGCGGCCATAATGCACTTTATGACAGTTAACTTTATCTTGACTTTTAGTCCTCTTAATGTATCATTAGTTTGATAAAATGAAGTAATTTCCATAAGAAAATTTAGGTCTGCATGTTTGATAAATTATTTTCTTTTAAAAAGAAGCCAAAAAAGAAAGCCGGCGGCGAAAGTTCACTAGATGATGAGATTTTCTCCGCTTCCGGAAGTGAAGGCGGAGATGAGGACTTTTTCAGTGAACCCTCCTTCGGCGCCGAAGGAGTTGAGGGCGCTGAAGGACCTCCTTCAGTACCCGGCGACATCAGTTTGACTGATAGTTCCGAAGATGATATTTCTGCGCCGGATCGCTTTGGGGAAAGCTCAGATGTTTTTTCCGAAGATGATCTTCTAAAGTCAAGCAAGGTTGTAAAAAGAGGAAGCGGCAGACGCACTTTTTTGCTTTTCATACTCTTCCTTCTTTTTGGTGGTTATGCCGCTTATACGTATATTTTACCCCAGTATTATCCCGATCTTCTGGCGGAACTCACGCAAATCATAAGTGAAGTGTCTATTGAAAAGGTTTCAACTAAAAAAGAGGCGCCCAAAAGAGTTGCCGTTAAAAAGGCCGTTCCACCCAAACCCGCTCCACCGAAACCCACTCCAGCAAAACCATCAGAGGAGGCTGCAAAAGCCGGGGCACCTGTAAAACCGGATGAAAAAGCTGTTCCTGTAGCTAAAGCACGGCAGGAAGCTAAAGCGGTAGTTGCCAAGGCAGTGCCTGCCGGAAAAAAACCTGAAGCCGTGCCTCTCGATGATGCCCTCGAGCCGGTGGAGAAAGAAGCTAAAAAACCGAAGCAGAAGGAAGCAGCCAGGCCTGTGCCGGCAAAAGTGAAGGCGCCGCCTGTCAAACCTGCAGAACCTGTAAAGAAGGAAGAGCCGGCAGTGAAGGCGCCACCGGTTCCCAGGAAAGAAGTAACTGCTCCGCCTAAGCCGGCGCCAAAACCTAAAGCAAAGCCAAAACCCCCAAAACCCGTTGTCAGGCCATCTAAAAAAGCCGGAAAAGATATTAAGATTGCCAGGGGAACGGTTCCTGTTTCTGCAAAAGGTTATTACCTTCAGGCAGGTGTTTATATTTTTAAAGGGAACCTGAAAGCGCCCAGGAAAAAGATAGAGTCTCTCGGTTATACTCCGCTTGTTAAACAGGGAAGAAAAGTAATTAAGATGAACAGGCTCCTTGTCGGTACGTGGGGTGACTTTCTCATTGCTGAAGACCTTGTATTGAAGCTTAGGAAAAGTGGATTCAGTGCGGAACTGATCAGTAAAAATGAAAGGTTTGCGGCGCTTATCGGGTCATTCTATTACAAACATATGGCCGATAAGAAAAAGAACTTGCTCAGAAAGAAAGGTTTTGCTGCAAGGATTGAAAAGACACCAATTAACATGAAGGTTCATCATCTTCTTGTTGGTCCCTACAAAACACCGGAAGAAGCGGACACCGTCCTGGATTCTTTAAAGCGTAAGGGCCTGAAAGCAGTTATAATTCAGAAAAGATAAAGCTCATGTCTAAAGCGGCAATAAAGCTTAAGGTTTCCAAACCGACAGCAGAGTGTATAAAGCCTGAAGCGCCCAAAGAGATGAGAATGCTAGCTGCTGAGGGCAGGCTTCCCGTTGAGCCGAAGGAACTGCTTGTGGCGCTTTATTTTCTTACAAAAGATAAAGATCCCCATGTTAGCAGTGAAGCGGAAAAAAGCCTCCTCAATATCCCCCTGCATATTTTAACAGCGACACTGCAATCGGAAGAAACACACCCCAGGATTATAGACCATCTGTCTCATCTCTATGCGGACAATAATGAAATCCTGCAAGTGATTATTGAAAGCCCTAATGTTGTCCGGCAAACACTGGAGGCAATTGCTGAAAGCGCTGATGAGGATCTTCTTGCTTTCATCAGTGAAAAAGGTAGTATTATAAGTAAATATCCCTCTTTATTTGAATGTATAAAGAAAAACCCCGTTATCAGCGCGCCTGTCCTGGAAAAAATTGGTTCTATACTGGAAGAGGATGGTAGTTCCCGTGAAAGTGAAGAATTTCCGGCAGAGTTGATCAAGGAAAAAGAGGAAGCAGATGACGAGGAAAAAGAGGAGGGAAGTCTTTATGCGCAAATTCTTGAAATGGGTGTATCACAGAAAATTAAATTGGCAATAACAGGGAATAAGGAAGCGAGGGGACTTCTTGTCAAGGAGCCAAACAGGTTAATTTGTGGAAATGTAATGAAAAACCCCAGAATAACGGAAAGTGAAGTTGTTCTTTTTTCGTCATCCAAAAGTGTAGGAGAAGAGGTTTTCAGAGCAATCACTGCAAACAGGGACTGGATGAAAAATTACCAGATAAAACTAAACCTCGTGTCAAATCCCCGTGTTCCTCTCCCGACGGCAATGAATCTTCTGACCCATATCAGGGACAAGGACCTGGAGCTTTTATCTAAAAGCAGAAATGTTTCCAAGTCTATTGCTAATATGGCTAGAAGGATGGTCTCAGCTAAAAAGGAGAAAAAGAAATAACAATGGCTCTCAAAAGCGATGAAAAGAAGGAAGTCTATTTAAAGCTGGTTTACTGTGGTCCTGATGACTCAGGCAAGATAGATAACCTTCATTACATTCATAAAAGACTTAATCCTGAACAAAGAGGCGACATTGTTAACCTGGAGCCTGAAGGGATTCAGTTTTTCGATTTCAGCCCCCCTAATATTCCGGAAATAGAGGGATATAAGATTGTCTTTCATCTCTATATATGCCCCACTGAGGTTGAAAATAAAGTCATTGCAAAAAGTGTTTTAAGGGGTGTTGACGGAATAATCTTTATTGCTGATTCTGACCCTGCTGTTGCTGAAAAAAACCTTAACTCCATGAAGGCCCTTGGCACGGATCTGAGTAACTTGAAAATATCCATTGATGCCGTCCCATTTGTGCTGCAATACAACAAAAAAGATTCTGCGGCAGCTGAAGATATTGAGGGACTTGAAGCGTCACTAAATGTATTTGACGCTCCTTCCCTTAAAGCCGAAGCTGGTTCAGGTAAAGGTGTTCTTGAGACCTTTACCCAAATTTCAAAACTGGTGATTAAAGCGAAGCAGGAAGAATCAAATATATCAACAACAGAAAATGCTTCGGAAGATAAATTACTTTCTGAGTTGATGAGAGTAAGGAATGGAGAGGAAAGGCTTGGTCTGGCTGAGGAAGCCGGTGAGAGTTCCCTTGAAGAGAAAGAGCCGGAAGCCGTTTCTGCAGAACCTTCAAATCAGGCGGGAGGAGTTGAGATTGAGGAAGAAGGTTCCCTTGAAGATTCATTAGAGCAATATGCTATTGATGTTGATAATCTTCCCGAAGCGGGAGAAGAAGAAATTCCCGAAGGCGTAGAAATGGAGCCCGGTTTTGAACTGGGCGGAGAGGAAACTGCCTTTGATGAGGTGCCTGGAACGGAAGCCGGTGAAGGGGAATCGCCTGTTTTTGAAGAAGAGGCGGGAATTGAATTGGAAGGCCAGCCGGAAGGAGCGGCCGGTGTTGGTCTTGAAGACCTGGGTGATGTAGAAATTCCCGGTGGTATCGAGATGGAGCCCGGTTTTGAACTGGGTGGTGAGGAAGCTGCCTTTGATGAGGCGCCTGGAGCGGAAGCCGGTGAAGGGGAATCGCCTGTTTTTGAAGAAGAGGCGGGAATTGAATTGGAAGGCCAGCCGGAAGGAGCGGCCGGTGTTGATCTTGAAGACCTGGGTGATGTAGAAATTCCTGAAGGCATAGAAATGGAGCCCGGTTTTGAACTGGGCGGTGAGGAAGATGAAATAGTTTCGGAGATTCCCGATGATTTTGGAGTCGGAGATTCTGAAGAACTGATTTATGGTGAGATGGAGACTGAAGGGGTTGAAGGAATTCCGGAAAGTATTGAAGAAGAGCCTGCCTTTGAAGAAGAGATTCCCCGGGATCTTGCTGAGCCCCAATTGGAGATTCCAGAGGCGCCGATTGAGCCGCAAGTGGCAGAGGCGGAACATGTTATTCCTGGAGATCTGGAAGATATAGATAACCTTGATATTCCTGATGATAGGGGAATTGAACCGCACAATGGACTTGATAAGGGTGAAAAACTTCATTCTCTTCAGCAAGAACCTGATGGGCTGGGAGAAAAAGAAATTGAAGAGGCCGGCCATATTGATATACCGGAATTTTCGGCCATGAAGTCTGCAATAAAAGCTGCTGAAGAAAAGACTGTTGCGCCCGGGTTTATGGAGACGCCTGTTGAGTCGATGAAAAAACCTGGAGAAGAAGTAGAACCTCAAGTAACTCAAGCTGTGACGGGCCGTGAACTTGGTGAGCCTGTTATTACGGAAGTTTTGGATGAAATCAAGGCTTCCATAGGAAAGCCTCTTAACCAGGGAGGCGGGCTCTTCTCCATTCCCCTTGTTCTCGGATCAGGAAAGGATGAAAAAACCTTTAATCTTAAGGTGTCCATTGTTTTGGAAGAGCTCCAGTCAGTAAAGGAGAAGCCCCATAAAGTTGTCGACCATAGAAAAGAGACGGTTAAAAAAGTACAAACGCCGCTAACGCAGGCAGAACCGATTGAAGATGCGTCATTCCTTGAAGAAGCTGAAGAGAAAAAAAGTACTCAAAAACCTCCTCCCCCTGAGATAAAACTTGATGTGAGGCCTGAAAAAAAGAAAAAAGGTTTTTTGGGTGGTCTTTTCGGCAGGAAAAAATAAAAGAGCGGTATATTTCACTTAAGCACCTGAAATATTAATTCCCGGCGGGTGCAGTTTCACGTCCTGCCAATGTGGGACTGCGATACAAAAGGAATTATTCCCATCCATACCCTATCAGCTTGCTGCGAGGTAGTTGATCCTCCTTGCATTTGAAGCTTTTCAGTGTATATTTTTTATATAAACATCTGGTTAGGTGCTTCTCCATTTCCTCATTACAATAAAATCAGGTTCATATGTTAAGCATATTTGCAAAGCTTCTTTCCATTCTTAACTCAGAAACAGCTGCCTGGCAAATTAGCCTTGCTTTTAGCTTTGCCATGGTTGCGGGACTGACGCCTGTGGCCGGTATCCATAATTTATTTGTCCTTTTTCTTATCCTCATTCTTCGTGTTAATCTTTCTTCATTTATCTTCGGCCTTGTCATATTCAGCGGCCTCTCCTTTATTCTGGACCCACTCTTTCATCATCTCGGCAGCGCTATTCTTGCTGCCGCTTCTTTGCAGGATCTCTGGACGTCCCTTTATAATAACCCCTTTATGAGGCTCACCCGTTTTAACAATACCATTGTTATGGGGAGCCTTGCCCTATCCCTTTTTCTTTTCATTCCCCTATTTTTTCTCTTTAATTTTCTCATTAAAAAATACAGGGAAACTATTCTGGAGAAGATTCGAAATACAAAAGTGATGCAGCTTTTTAAGGCAAGCAAGTTCTACAAAGTTTATGAGAAAGTTTCTTATTTGAGGAGCAGTGAATGAAGATCATCCGCATAAAAGGTCTCATCGCTTTTGTTGTTGTCTCAGCTTTAATATTTGGCGCCTGGACCCTTCTTGTCGATGGCGCCGTTAAAAAACTGATAGAAAGTGGCGGTACTTCAATAGTCGGCTCTAAAGTGGAGCTGCAAAAGGCTGATCTTTCTATTTCTCCGTTGGGTCTCACCCTTAAGGGCCTGGATATAACAGATCCCGACAATCCCATGGTAAATATGATTCATGTCGATAAAATTTCATTCCTTATGGCATTTGAGCGCCTGCTTCTTGGCAAGGTCATTATTAATGAAATGTTAATTGACGGCGTCAAAACAGGAACACCGAGAAAGATATCGGGTGCAATCAGGAAAGAAAAGAGAGAAAGCAAAGATAAAGATGCTGCAAAGGGTTTTTCGACTGCTTTTTCCATGCCTTCCCTTGATGTGCCCAATATTGATGACATATTGACC
>Ga0224514_10000020_pt1 | contig 67950 bp, 25 predicted proteins | sample SF_May12_sed_USG_3_FD_169107 | JGI IMG/M metagenome (GOLD analysis project Ga0224514, IMG submission 169107) | Sediment microbial communities from San Francisco Bay, California, United States - SF_May12_sed_USGS_24 | ecosystem: Environmental > Aquatic > Marine > Sediment | place: USA... | reverse complement strand
TGTTGAAGTGCCTGAACCTGTTGAAGTGCCTGAACCTGTTGAAAAATCCACTTCTCAAGGTTTGTCACCTTTTGACGATTTGCCTGCGCCTGTGGATGTTTCCCCTGGTGAAGATGTGTCGGTACCTGAAGAAGAACCGACGGTTGAGGAAGCGCCCGTTGCTGAAGACCTGCCTGCCCCCGTTGACCTGTCACCCTTCGGGGACCTGCCTGCCCCCGTTGACGTGAATGGTGCTGAGTGAAAATTCATTATGCAAGGGACTCAAATGATTATTAAAAGGAATGTGGCATTGTAATTGCAGGGTTTTAATTGGCGTATGATTAAAATTTAAGGAGGGAAAGATGAATAAAATTATAGCATTTGCCCTTATATTGTTTATGTTTATCTCAGGGTGTGGACCGAAATTTATGCCTGTCGCTGTGAGTGGAGCGAAAATAGATGAAAAAAATAGATCTATTACCATTGGAAAAGAAGGAATAAGTATAAAGGCAAGCGTTTCCTATTTTACAAGAACACCTTATGACCTGGAATCATACCTGGTCCCATTTAATATGAGGGTCAGAAACGAAACAGGGAAAGAAATTAATATTGCTTACGAAAACTTTATTCTTCTCGATGACAAAGGGAACCAATATCGCCCTTATCCTCCGGAAAAAATTTCGGAAATAATCAAGAGTGACCCTGAATATGCAGTTAAACCACCGACTGTCGCTATATCACTCCCCAATATGGCTAACTACACCAGTCCCGCTTTTGCCCCACCTTATCCCTATGGTTATGATTATTACCCTTACGGTGAGCCATATTTTGATGCCTCTGTGGGGCACTGGGTCTATCCCCCTTCTTATTACGACAGATACAGGCGGGATCAGACGGGGGAAACGTTAATGCAGGATATCTACCTGGATGCGCTTCCTATGGGAGGCATTGTTGATGGGGCACAGGTTTCAGGTGACCTTTATTTTAAGGCTGATACACAATTTATGAACAGCCTGAAAGTAAGGGTTTCAATCAACGGCGTAATCATAGAGCTGCCTTTTAACGTAAAGTAACGAAATCCCTAAAAAATAAGATTTTTATCTGATTGTATAAAATCAGGGTGTATATTTTTGTGCAAATTCATGTTAATATCGGGGTCTTTTGTCTGTAAAATAAGGGAGGTATTATGAGGTCTATTGCAGGAATATTTGGAAGGTCACCGTTCAAGCTGCTTGAACAACATATGGAAAAGGTTAAGGATGTGCTTGATGAAGTCCCGCCCCTTTTCGATGCCCTTTATGAATCTGACTTTGACCGGGTCAAGAAGCATTCTGAAAACATTCTCAAGCTCGAACATGAGGCCGATAAATTAAAAAACGACATTCGCGGCCAAATTCCAAACAGTATTTTCATGCCCGTCGACAGAAGGGACTTTCTTAACCTGTTAAGCGCCCAGGATGATATTGCAGATGCTGTTGAAGACCTGTCAATTGTGCTTCGACTTAAAAATGTTACCGTACCTGAAAATATCAGGCCCAATTTTATGGAGTTGGCCGGCCACGTTATGGATATCAGCAGTATGGCTAACAATATTGTACAGGAACTGGACAATCTGATGGAGGTTTCTTTTGGTGGCCCTGAAGCTGACTCTGTAATGGCTATGATTAATGAACTTTCTACAATGGAGTGGAAAGCGGATAAGCTCCAGTTCAAACTTGCCCGGGAAATTTTCCAGATGGAAGAGACTCTTTCCAAAGGTGATTTCTTTGTGCTTCTCGAGTTAGGCCGTAAACTTGGCGGTCTGGCTGATAAGTCGGAAAAGGTTGGGAAAATACTTCGAATGTTTATAACGGGTTGAGGAAAAGGTAAGAATGGATATTTATACTATTACAGGCGTTATTGCCATCATTGCGGGTTTTTACATGGCCTGGAATATAGGAGCTAATGATGTTGCCAATGCCATGGGCACATCGGTCGGTTCTAAAGCCTTAACATTAAAGCAGGCCGTTATTGTGGCCGGCATCTTTGAGTTTGCCGGCGCTGTTCTTGTCGGCAGTCACGTTACAAATACCATAAGGAAGGGGATGATAGATCCCACTGTTTTTAGCGGAAGTCCTGATATTCTTATGATCGGTATGCTTTCGGCCTTGCTGGCATCGGCTGTTTGGCTTCAGCTGGCAACGCACTGGGGGCTTCCCGTTTCTACGACACACTCCATTGTCGGCGCCGTTGTCGGTTTTGCCTTAATTGCAATCGGTATATCAGGAATAAACTGGGGCAAGGTAGCGCAGATTATCGCCAGTTGGGTCATCTCGCCTGTCATGGGTGGGATAATTGCAACGACGAGCTTTATTTTTATCCGCAACAGGATCCTTGACAGGAATCACCCTGCCGATGAAGTTAAAAAATATGCGCCTTACCTTGTCTTTTTTCTTTTTTCCATTCTTACCCTGTCTATGGTTTATAAGGGATTGAAAAATCTTAAACTTAATCTCCCCCTTTACGAAGCTCTAGGTGTAGCCGTTGTTGTCGGTATTTTATCGGCACTTATAACAAGATATTTCCTCAGAAATATTGAAAGGGCTCCCGGTGATGATCTGAAAAAGGAGCTCTCAACTGTTGAAGGTGTTTTCAGGCACCTCCAGATTATTACAGCCTGTTATATGGCTTTTGCCCATGGCGCCAACGATGTAGCCAATGCCATTGGCCCCCTGGCTGCAATCATGTCCATATCGAATACACATATCGTTGTCATGAAAGTTGATGTTCCCATGTGGATTCTTTTTCTTGGTGGAGCAGGAATAATTATCGGTCTTGCAACATGGGGATACAAGGTCATTGAGACAGTGGGGAAAAAAATCACTGAAATGACCCCGTCCAGGGGCTTTTCTGCTGAGTTTGGCGCGGCAACGACAGTTCTCGTCTGTTCAAAAATGGGACTTCCCATATCGACGACCCATACTTTGGTAGGGGCTGTTATCGGTGTGGGCATGGCCAGAGGAATTGCTTCACTAAATCTTGGAGTAGTGCGCAATATCGTTTATTCATGGTTTATTACTCTCCCGGTTGCCGGACTTTTAAGCGTAATTTTTTATGAAATCTTGTCAACAATACTTCTCTGATATACAGGATTGTAATCTCTTGTCATCATATGCCGGCCCTGCCTTTGCAGACCCTGAAAGTCCTTGACTTATAGGGTCTGCCTTGCTAAATTTAGCCTTTTTCTTTTCAAACAAATAAAAATTATAAATACCAAAAGCCGGAGGAAAACAAATTATGAAAAAGAAGTACCTATTGTCACCGGGGCCTACTGCTGTGCCTGAAAGTGTCCTTGCCAGGATGGCAGAGCCCATGATACATCACAGGACACCGCAGTTCTCTGCTATTTTTGCAGAAGTAAAAAAGGACCTTAAAGCGCTTTTCCAGACAGAGCAGGAAGTGCTTATTCTAGCTTCTTCCGGTACGGGAGCTATGGAATCAGCTATAACCAATCTCTTTTGCAAGGGAGATAAGGTTATTTTCGTCAATGGTGGAAAATTCGGTGAGAGATGGGGACAGCTTTCCAAAGTTTTTGGTCTCCAACCGATTGAAGTAAAAGTTGAGTGGGGACAGGCTGTTGATGTTGCCGCTGTTAAGGAGATACTTGATAATGACCCTGAGATTAAGGCTGTTTTGACCCAGGCCTCAGAAACATCGACGACTGTGGCTCATCCTGTCAAGGCGTTGGCCAAACTTACCAAAGACAGAGATACCTTGCTTGTTGTCGATGGTATTACTGCGGTCGGTGTTTCTGATCTTTCAATGGACGAAACGGGAATCGATGTTCTCATCTCGGGTTCGCAAAAAGCCTTTATGCTTCCTCCCGGTCTTGCCTTTATCGCCCTGTCTGATAAGGCATGGAAGTTTACCGACAGATCGGATATCCCTAAATATTATTTGGATCTGAAAAAAGAAAACAAAAACCAGGTGGCAGGTAAAGACACAACAGCCTATACACCTGCCGTTTCTCTCATCTGTGGTCTTGCCGAGGTTCTCAGGATGGTTAAGGAAGAGGGACTTGAAAATCTCTTCAAGAGGCATGCAACGCTTGCAAGAGCGACAAGAGCTGCTTTGACAGCGCTTGGCCTTAAGCTTCTTGCCCCTGATTCTCCGGCCGATTCGGCAACCGGCGCCTACGTGCCTGAAGGTGTGGATGGCGGTAAATTCGTCAAATTTATGCGTGATGATATGGGTGTAACCATGGCCGGGGGGCAGGACCATCTGAAGGGTAAAATATTCAGGGTCGCCCATCTCGGTTATTACGATACTTTCGACATAATCATTGCTATTTCCACAATAGAAATGGCCCTCAAGAAGTTTGGTCATAATGTGGAGATGGGAAAAGGTGTTGCTGCAGCCCAGGCTATTTTGGTGGAAAGATACTGATCCGGGCGTAACATTTAATTTAGAGGGGGGCAAATATGCCTAAGGTTCTCATTAGTGACAAGATGTCTTCAACAGCACAGGAAGTGTTTGGCAGGTACAAGGATATAGAGTGTGATTTTAAGCCCGGTCTAAAACCTGAAGAACTAATGGAAATTATAGGTGATTATGACGGTCTTGCCATAAGGAGTGCAACAAAGGTTACGGCCGACATTATTGAAAAGGCGATAAATCTTAAAGTTGTTGGAAGAGCAGGCATAGGGGTCGATAACGTGGATATCCCGGAAGCAAGCAAAAAAGGGGTCGTCGTTATGAATACGCCCTTTGGTAATACCGTTACTACGGCAGAGCATGCTATTTCCATGATGCTTTCTCTTGCCCGTGAAATACCGCAGGCTACTTTTTCAACGAAGGGCGGCAAATGGGAAAAAGGCAAGTTCATGGGTGTTGAACTTACGAACAAGACACTCGGTATTGTCGGTATCGGCAATATCGGTTCCATTGTTGCCGACAGGGCCCAGGGCCTTAAAATGAAGGTCATTGCCTATGATCCTTTCATATCCCACGAAAAGGCTGAACAGTTAGGCATTGAACTCGCTGAACTGGATGACCTTTATGCGAGGGCGGACATTATTTCCGTTCATACGCCTCTTACGGAGGGTACGAAAAATTTGCTCAATGCCGGCGCCTTCGAAAAAATGAAGGACGGTGTTTTGATTGTAAATTGTGCAAGAGGGGGAATCATTAATGAGACTGACCTTGCGGCTGCAATTAAAAATAAAAAAGTGAGGGGAGCAGCGCTCGACGTTTTTGAAAAGGAACCTGTAGCGCCCGATAATCCGCTTCTTGGCCTGAATGAAGTCGTCTGTTCTCCTCATCTGGGCGCTTCAACGGATGAAGCACAGGAGAATGTCGCCGTCCAGGTGGCTGAACAGATTGCAGAGTATTTGACTAAGGGGATTGTAAAGAATGCCCTTAATATTCCCTCCGTCTCAGCTGATGAACTGCCCAAGCTTCAGCCCTATATTGCTCTGGCCGAAAAGCTGGGCAGTGTTTTGGGGCAGCTTTCAGAAAGCGGTCATGAGAAGGTTAACATAGAATATTCCGGTGAAGTCACCGGTTTTAATGTGACACCCCTCACGACAACGGTATTAAAGGGGGTGCTGGAGCCCATGCTTCAGGAGTCCGTTAACCTTGTTAATGCGCCGCTTATTGCCAGAGAAAGAGGTGTGGAGGTTGTGGAGAGTAAAAGCAGTGACTCGGAAAATTTTAACAGCCTGATAAAAGTAACGCTTAAAACGGAAAAGCGCGAAAGATCCGTTGCGGGAACACTCTTTCATCACAGTGATGCAAGGATTGTCCAGATAGATGGTATCGATATAGAGGCTATCCCTGTAGGGAATATACTTTTCATATACAATAATGACAGGCCGGGAATTATCGGCTCCATAGGCACGATTCTCGGTGAAGCGAAAGTTAATATTGCCGGCTTCCAGTTAGGCAGGGATTCTTTCCAGGGAAAAGCCATTTCCATGGTTAATATTGACAGCAGTGTTTCTAATGAAATTATTGATAAGATAAGGAACGTTGAAGGCATTATTGAAGTCAAGCAGGTAAAACTGTAGAAATGTTTTCGGACAGAGAAATTAATAAATGAATAAAAAGGGAATTAATTTGCCTATAGCGCTTCCCAGGGGAGTTAAGGATTTTTTGCCGACAGTTGCCGGCAGGATAAATCGCATTGGTGATGAACTATCGAGGGTTTTTGAGCTTTGGGGATACAGGGGGGTTATGACGCCCACCATTGAGTACCTGGATGTTCTTGCTCTTGCCGAGCCTGAACTTCTTGAGAGAATGTTCAAATTCGAAGACAGGGACTCGGGAAAGGTCATTGCTCTTCGCCCGGATATTACCTCACAAATTGCCCGCCTTGCAGCGACCCATTTAAAAGATCACGCAAAACCGCTGAGACTTCACTATAGCGGCAGTGTGCTCCACTATGGTGAGAGAGATAAAGGGAGTAGCCGGGAGATTTATCAGAGCGGACTTGAGTTGATTGGACTTGATCAGCCGGAAGCGGATGGTGAAATCATTGCCGTTGCCGTTGAGGCCATGAAGGCGACGGGGCTTACCGACTTCAAGATCGATGTAGGACAGGTCGAGTTTTTCAGAGGGGTTATGGAAGGCCTCTCTTTGGCTGAAGATGTGCGGCGAGATGTTGAGATTGCCGTTGCAAGGAAGGACAGGTCAGGTATCGAAGAACTGCTCCCGTCACTTAATCTCGGGAGCCGGGACGAAGAGGCCCTTCTGGCCTTACCGACACTTTTTGGTAAACGGGAAGTACTGGAGAGGGCCGCCGTTATGACTGTCAGCCCAAGAGCCCAAAAGGCCCTTGAAAACCTGTCGGAAGTCCTCCATACGATAGATTCTTATGGCCTTGGCGATTTTATAACCGTTGATCTTGGTGAGATCAGGGGACTCAACTATTATACCGGTGTTATTTTTGAGGGTTTTGTCACGGGCCTTGGCGAGGAAATATGTGGTGGAGGACGCTACGATGGTCTGCTTGGCCGTTATGGCAATGACCAGCCTGCAACAGGATTTGCCATTAATGTAGAAACCCTACTGAAAGCCCTTGAAAAGCAGGGAGAAACCCGTGGTGCAGGGTCACCTGATTTTCTTCTTCTCAATCTGGGTAAAGAAAAGCATGAGGCCCTTAAGGTGGCAAGACATCTTCGAAGTAAAGGATTAAAGGTTGCCAGGGAGATTGCAAAAAGGGATATAGGGGGTTCTCTGGCTTTTGCTTCGAGCGAGGTTATTGACAGGCTGATTATTATGGGCGGCAATGATCTTGAAAAAGGACATATGCTTGTTAAAGATATAAGGAATGATAAAGAGGAAAAAGTGAGCATTGACGACCTGATTTCAGGCGCTGTCGATCTCGCCCGGAGAGGATAAATATGCCGAACGTTGTAATTGTGGGGGCTCAGTGGGGGGATGAAGGTAAGGGAAAGGTCGTAGATATATATACGGAATATGCCGATGCCGTTGTCAGGTACCAGGGGGGGAATAATGCCGGTCATACGGTTATTGTCAAGGATGAGGAGTTTGTTCTCCATCTCATCCCGTCGGGGATCCTGCATAAGGGAAAGATATGTGTAATCGGCAATGGTGTTGTTCTTGATCCCAGGGTTCTTCTCGAAGAAATAGATGCTCTCAAGGCAAGGGGCTATATGGAGGATGATTCCCAGTTTGTTATCAGTGATCGCGCCCATATTATCATGCCTTATCACAAGAAGATCGATATCGCCCGTGAACGTCTCAGAGGTGAGGGGAAAATCGGGACTACCGGTCGTGGTATCGGTCCCTGTTATGAAGATAAATATACCCGTGTCGGTGTGAGGGTTTCCGAGTTTGTCGAAAGTGATCTTTTTGCCGGGAAATTAAAGCTTAACCTGGATATGAAAAACCGCTATCTTGAGGAATTTCTCGGTGACAGCCCCTGTGATTATGATGAAATTTATAATGAATATTCAGCTTATGCCGGGCGAATCAAAAAGTATGTGGCCAATACTTCTCTGCTTATGGAGGGTTTCATTAATGACGGGAAAAGCATTCTTTTTGAGGGTGCCCAGGGAAGCATGTTAGACGTCGATCATGGAACCTATCCCTTTGTCACCTCATCAAATACCGTTGCCGGCGGTGCCTGCTCCGGTGTCGGTGTGGGTCCCACAAAGCTTAACGAGGTGATCGGTATTACCAAGGCCTACACAACAAGGGTCGGCAGCGGGCCTTTCCCGACAGAGCTTAGCTGTGAAATGGGAGAGATGTTGAGGAAAAATGGAGGTGAGTTCGGCGCTACAACGGGGAGGCCAAGAAGATGCGGCTGGTTTGATTCGGTTCTTGTTCGCGATGCGGCCAGGACAAATGGCCTCACCGGCATTGCCCTGACCAAGCTCGATGTTCTCACAGGAATGGACAAGATAAAGGTCTGCACTTCATACCGGCTAAATGGTGAAACGCTGGGTAGCGTGCCTGCAAGTTTAAAACAGCTCGAATCTGTCGAAATGATCTATGAAGAGCTTGATGGATGGACGGAGGATATCAAAAAGGTAAGAGATTTTGACGCCCTCCCTGAAAATGCAAAGAAATATGTAAAGAGGCTGGAAGCGCTTGTTAACGTTGAAATTGTTATGGTCTCCGTCGGCCAAAAGAGAGATGAAAATATCATTATTAAAAATCCTTTTGCCTGAAAGCAGGGGGGGATTTTTTTGTCGACCCTGGGATGAAAATCCTTGACTATTTGGCCGGTTTTTTATATATTACGTGTTTCGTTTTTGATGTGAGCCGTTAGCTCAGTAGGTAGAGCACCTGACTTTTAATCAGGTGGTCGTTGGTTCGATCCCAACACGGCTCACCACTTATTTTTTTGTTGCAAGTTTTAAGAAATTAAATTACAATTTGCAACTCTCCAGCGACAATTTAATTGTCCCCATCGTCTAGCCTGGCCTAGGACACCGCCCTTTCACGGCGGCGACGGGGGTTCAAATCCCCCTGGGGACGCCAGAAATACGAAGGACTTAACCGATTTTGGTTAAGTCCTTTTTTATTTTGTATGCTAAATTTGTACCTATTTATTATAAAAAATCTGCTTAGGAATTCCAAAGAAAAAGACAGAAACATATTAATTTTAAAGAATAAATGCTGACTGAAGTTAATTATGAGTCGTTTGACATACACTGCGGTGACTAAAATCAATCAATTTAAAGCTATGATACTTGTCACTATGTGATAGTAAGGGGTGGTAAACTTATGAATGTTATTTTTTGAGGCCGTTGCTGCAAGGCGACGAGTATAGATCCTTTTTATGTATTCCCTGGTATCTTATTTTTTAACAACACTACTACTTTTATTAAGTCCATGTTTAATTTCTTCCGATAGTATCCATCCTGAACTCAAAGTAATTATTTTAAAGAGATGCACATCATATTATTCATTTTTCCATAATTATTGAATTCGACTTATATTGCTGAATTTATGACATATTCTGCTATTAAGTTTTTTTTGACAGATACGGCATGATTAGAAAAAATGCATTATTTTCGTTATGACCCAAAAATAAAAAAAGTGACATATGTTGCTTATTATTCTTGACATGGCAAAAGAAAGTTAATAATGTGTTTTGCGCAGGATGCTTATTTCATCTCTGAGTTTGCATAAATCCTTTCGATTGAAAACCGGGGGGGGATGAATGTTAAGGATTTTTATTTAAAGCCCGCTTTCGCCATTAAGCCGATGCGGGCTTTTGTCTTTTTTTATCAGGGAGGAGTGGTGATGGGGATAGCAAAGCAGATGGAAATACCTATTCGCCGGGGAGGAGACTGGAACCAGAACAAGCAGGTTCCCGACCCGACCTTCTTTGACCTGCCTCATTTTGAGTTAAATTAAAAAAATTATAAGGAAGGTGGTAAGAATGTCAAGGGATTCAAAATTAACGATAACCTCTCCTGAGGACAGAGCGAAAATTAACTGTACGAACATTAGTGTTACAATTTCTCTCTCAAGCGGAGCCGCAGGTGGCGAAAAAAAAGAAGGCTATAAATACTTCAGGCTCCTTCTTGACGGCAAACCCGTGGCCAACTACCTGCATGAAGCCGACAAATCTTTTTCAACATATACCTTTGAAAACATTGAGTTATCAGACCAGGCTGACAACGGGAATACTGCTGTATTTGAGGCGAGAGCCTATAAGGGTAAATCACACTCCGGCAAGAGCATTGTTTCCAGCCCGGTCAATGTCATTGTAGATACAATGAAGCCTTGCATTAGCGATATTTCACCGGCAGAGGGTTCCTATGTTATTAACGGCAAGGTTCCGGTCAGGGCGTTGATCAGGGACGATGGCGGCTCCCGCCTTGATCATGGCTCCGTCAAGTTTCTTCTCGACGGCAGTCCCGTCTCCCCTGTCATAGAGCCAAACCCCGAAAGCAGCAAATCCCTGGAGGTTGTCAACCTGGAGTACATGCCTTCCGCCGCCCTGGCTGACGGCCCGCACAGCGTAAGTATTTCTGCCAGCGATCAGGCAGGGAATGAGAGTATTCCCGTGACTCTTTCCTTCATAGTAGACACCACGCCTCCTGTCATAGAATCGATTTTTCCTTCGGGCAAGGTTTCCAAAGAGAGATTGGCTGAACCGGTGGTGATTGAAACATACGATAAAGATTCAGGCATCGTATCATCTTCGGCATGGGCAACTTTAACGGCAGCTAATGGAACAATTTACACCTTGAAACCCGCTAATGCGGAGAACTATGGTGCCGGTGTTAAGGGGAAAATAAACTTTGGCCCTTTGCCGCATATTGGATTATTGGGAATTGGCAGTCACCAGATGGAAATCGAATTAGCTGATTTGGCGGGAAACAAAATATCTAAAACATATAGCTTTGAGATTGCAGACGCTATCCCTTTTAAGAACGGCCTTTTCCAGGTTTTTCGCAACTTTACGGATTCCGCAGGCCAGACGACGCCTGAACCGTTCCTTTTGCCGCCTGACTTTTCCTATGGGGAAGATTTTCATGTAGAAGTTGGGGGTGTTGCAACAGGTGATACCGGTTTTTCAAGCAAGGTCGATACTCTGGAGGCATCCGTCTGCAAGGGAACAGACAAAGTGGTGCTGAAAATTCCGGGGGACTTCTTATGGAACTCTAAAAGTGAATCGCGGCTTTCCTTAAAAGAAAATTTCGAGAAACTTCTTGAGGAATTTGAACTGAAAGAGGGAACCAACTTAAAATACGGCGCTGCCGATTTGATCCGCAGTCGGGCGGTCAGGTCGCTGCCTCTGGCCATTTCCGAGGTTTTGATATGGTCTACGGGGATAGACCCTTTCACCCGGGGAGTTCCGCTTCGACCCGGTTTTCGCCTTAGGGTAACTGGGGCGTCTTTCCAATATTGCGGACCGGGTCGCGATGAAATCAACGGTATGGTTCCCTCGGGCGAGATGCTTCTTCCCGTCAGTCGCCAGCGGTTGAAGAACGGCTCTTTTATAACGTCGCTTAATCCAATGGCTACAGTTTTTTGGGAAGAGGGGTATACCACTTCAACGGAACCGGAGGATGGTATGATCGGCGGTCCGGACGATCTCCATGCCGGAGACCTGAAACGAAAGCATCTGGCTGTCGTTTTACCTGCAACCCTTTCGTCATCTGCGACCGCTTCAGCTGTCGATGAAGAGCATGCGGCGCTCGTGGCGGCCGACAACTCTTCCGCCCTTGTTGCCGGCATCAGGCATGCCGCCGGTGAATATAATGATTCTGCCGGTCAATACGTTATACGACGGTTCAGGGGGCGGACAGGCGTTGTCGTGGAAATTCCTGTCATTATAAACGGGAAGAAAAGTTTTGTTCCTATCGGCTCGACCCTTAGACAGATATGCGAAGAGCACCTTCACTGGTTCAGCCCGGACATGGTTGTACAGGGCCGGGTAAAATGGCTGCGCCAGTGGTCTGACTTAAACGGCGCCGGGGACACGATAAAAGTAAAAAGTACCGTCTGGTCCGACCTGGGGCTCGCACCGTCAGACCTTCATACCGATATTTCCGACGCGCCTCTCTTGCCGGGAGATCAGGTCGAATTTACGATGGGTTCATAATGTCAATCGTATTTTCAGACTACGGTGACGGGCTCTACGCTTCTGAAGCCTATCCTGCCCTCTTTCTTCATGACCGTGCAGGGAGTGCCGGTGAAAGAAGCCTGTCCGGTTTTGCCGATGATGAGAGTTGTCTCATCTTTTGCGATACCCCGCCCGCCGATATTGCCGATTTCAAGCTGCGTGTGAGTGCCTTCCGCCGCGACCCTCTTCTCAAGGTCGCCTGGTTGAAGTCGCCTGAACTGTTCGACGACCCCGGCGCGCTTTGCGGGCTGAGGGTTAAAGAGGGGAGACTTGCCGACCGGGGCCTGGTCCGCTTCAGGAACCACATTCTCTTCATTCACCCGGGCTCGGTTCTGACACCGGGTGACGGCTGCCTGATCCTCAGCGCATCGGGCGGAGAGCCGGCGCCTGCCCGCCTGCTGACGGCCTACGGTAAAAAGCAGGCAGGGAGCTTGCAGGGTGACCTGACTATCGAACTGGCTCGCCACCGACCGGGGCGGATTAAAATAGATATGGAAATGGATGAACCCGACCTGGACCTTCTCGATGCAGGGATTCGCTATTTTTTCCCCGATGAGGCTCAAGGACCGGAGGGAGTCGGCTCCATGCGTTTCCCTGTTTTTTCACCGGGTAGCCGGAAACTGAAATGTTCCGCCCTGCTTCATCCCCTTTATCCCCTCAGGAGGGACCACGAACCGCCCGAGACGCTATTTAAATTCTCACCTTCCGAAAAGATCAAAACCTATTACAGAACACCCCTCGGGCAGGTGTTGAGGCTGACTCCTCAGGAAGAAGCGGGACTGGTCTATGAACGGAAAATGGAAACGCTCGAAGGCAGGGATTCAGATGCCTGGTACCTTGCTCCATGGGGTTCTTTTGAACTTGGCGGTTTAAAGAGCGACTTCCCGGCCCTGATGCCGGGGGCGGTGGGAACAGAATTCTTTCAGGGCGGTTTTGATGGAAGCCCCTTTTACTTAACCTTTCGTAACGGCTGCAGCGCATATCTGCCCGGTTTTATCGCAACACCCGCCAGTCGGGCCGGCAGTGACAATGAAGAGGATTCGCTTGTAATCGAAAACCGCGCTACCACCTCCTACCTTCGTTTTCACGGTGGACTTGCAACCTATTTCGCACAGCCTTCTGAACAGCCATTTTATCTGCCGGCCGGACCCGATGATTCTGCCGCTTATCTCTCTACCCCTTTTGCGAACCTGGCCGATCGTCCTCCCGGCACTATCCCGCCAAACAAGGAGTGCGTACCGGTTCTTCCCCTGGCAGGAATTGATCCCGACAAAAGCGCTCTTGCGCTGCGACTGGAGTTGCGTATGGCGGCGGTGCTGCGGGGAGAGAATATGAAGTTTTTTCAACGCAATGAAGATGGTTCCACCCGGGAGGTTTATTCACCGCTGCCGGTTAATAGCGTGGGCGGAAGTTCATTTAAAATCGGAGGAATTACAGATAGTGCCGCTCCGGCGTCGGATGGACTTTCCATAGTAACCCCCGGTGGCTATATCGGTAATTTCTCGCATGATCTTTCAGAGTGGCGGCGCATGCTCATCACCACCGGCAGTGATCATAATCCATTTGCCATCGTAAATATCAACGGTCCGCTGCGTAATGCTTTACAGGCTGGCCGTCGCTTTACCGTTATCAGCGACCCCATTCTCTTTCTGGAAGATAACGCCGCCTTTGAAAATTTCCTCTTAAATATTTCCGGCTGGGGTTTTGATCTCGATCCTGAAGAGTGGCTGAAATACGGCACCGTACTACTTTTTAAAGATCATACGGAGTCGATGGCGGAGTTGGCTCGTCGTCCAGGCGAATGGACTGAGGGGCAGTATCTCAATCTCGATCCCTGGGATGTTTCCGAAAAACTGATAGCAGCCGGAGAGACTGCCAAAGGTGCTGTAGAGGGCGGAGACCTTGATTTTGCCCCTTTTCTCTATCAAATTTGGGAAAATCCCGGCTGGAACGGCTTTATTGCCTTTAACGTCAGGGTATCGCCGCTGGGTTTCCCCGACGATCTTGCCGTCATCGCCGGTGGCGTCGATCCGGCGCGCCTGATGGCGCACCATGTGGGGGTTAGCACTTCTTCGCTGGAACGTCAGGATTCGGGCGCTATCACCAATGGCCGTGGCGCCTTATTCGGTCTCGTCGATTATGAAGATGAAACACCCGTCGACACCGATTACACCTGGGAATGGACGGTTCGAAAGCTACGCGCCCGCTTTCGCAACTCCCGTCTCCAGAATTTCCAGGCCCGCATTGATCTCGGCATAGGCGAACTTTTCGGCGACAAGGCCTCCTGCCCAACTCCGGACCCGGAAGAACGCCCGGCTGACACCATTATACTGAACGGACACTATGAAGAGCACGATGGCAAAGGTCGTTACACTTTTCTAAGTAAAGAGAAGCTGCTCTACCAGATGTCGAGCGGCGTTTTGCAGGAGGTAATGCTAAATCGCGCAGGTTTTGAGACTATTTCAGTGACTAAATCGACAGATGGAAAGAATATGGACATGCGCGGCCGCTTTCTTCTGGCCGGTCATCTCAAGTTTCAGGCCCTGAAAGAGTTTGATATCTTCTCCTACGATAAAATTCCAATGCAGAATATGGCACTCAACCTCGCTTTTTCGATTTCGGCAGATGTAAGCGAGCGGCCCCCCTCAGAAATGACCTTTTCAATCGAACCTATGCGGATTCAGGTTGCTGCGGCTGAAGCGCGTGAGCGCTCGCTTGCAAACCGCTTTCCACTGGCCCTTGATTCGGTGCGGCACCTCCCTCCGGGGGGAGTGGCCACATTGAAGCTGGCTTCAGTAGTATCACCGCTATCGCAGACAACCCGCGAGGAAGAGGGTTTTCAAATGGAGTATCGCATCGATCTTGGCATTGGCATTAAAAGCTTTTTAAACCTGGCCTGGTGGCCTTCCGGTAAAGAGGCGGCGGTCAATCTGGGCCTGCGCATCCCCGGTTTTGACGGCGCATTCGATATTGTCGACGATCTCATCAAAATCGGTCCTGAACGGATTCAATTCATGGTCAATCCCGAAAACGGCGAAATAATTTTGCTATTTCGCCGCATCGGAATCGAAATGCCCCTTGGGCTCTCCTTGCCGCCCGAAGGGAGTATCGATGCCGCCCTCTTTGGCGATCCTGATGCGGGCGGTTCGGGCAAGATTGCCTGGTATGCCGCCTGGAACAAGCCAGGTTAACAGTACAGCGAAGATTAAATGAAATCGGTTTAAGATATAGATATAAAAAAGGAAGAAGGAAAAGAATTTGGCCTTAACTGCAGAAGATATAAAAAATCGATTGGATGAACAGCTAATCGATTCAGAAGAGGGCGTGTTGCTTTTGCAACCTCACGAGGATCTCCCCTGTATCTATGATCTTTTGGAGGCTTACCTGCCGGAACAGGCGATGGGCCTGGAGATCCTCCATACGGACATTAAGGCGAACACCACCACTACCGTTGTCAAGGGTTACGCCGCCCTCTTCGGTCTGCCGCCTGTTAAAATAGAGGCCACCTTTTTCATCGAAGGCGAAGAGATTCACCTGAAGCTCGATGTAAAACCGGAGATGGGCGTTACCCCTTCCGGACTTTTCCCCGAACTGACCGGTTCAGGCCTCTGGATTCCACTGGGCGCACTTGAGCTCGGGCTCCACAGTAACGCCTATGATCCCGGCAAGATCGAGATCAAGGCGGGACTCAATCCCGGCCTTGACGATCTGCTGGCGCCGCTCATGCCGCTACTCGCTGAATATGCGCCGGTGACCGGCCACGGTTCAATAGGTGCAACCGGTACGCTGGAGAGTCTGCGTATTGAAACCGACGCCTTAAAATCTGTCAGTTTTGGCATGGTAACTCTCTCCGATATCCGCATTGCACTTGTGGCTGAGGAGAACGAAAAGGGACTGCTCCAGGCTGCGCTGCAATTAGAGGGAAAGCTGACACTGGAACTGGACGGCAAAACCGTAATTGTCGATTTCAACCTGATACCGGCACCGCCCGATCGGCCCTTTCATGTTTTATACGCCGCGCTGGACGAAGAGGATGGCGACAGTCTGGACTCCGCCGGGCTCGGATTGCCGTTGCCCGATGAAATCCCGGCCGAACTGAAGCTACAGAGTATCCGGGTGCTCCTCGGCGCCGTCTCCGGCGTGCCGGAAGATATCACCATCGCCGCCCTTCTGGAGGGCGAGATGCAGCTGTTGCCGGGTATCACAATTTATCAGATTGGCGGCGCCTTTACCCTCTGGCCCACGGCCGATCCTGTTTCCGGCCGAGCCGATATCTACGGCAAGGTTTCGCTGGGCGGTGCAGTTCTCGATTTTACCCTGGAGATACCGGAACAGGCGTTTTCCATTGAACTCGATCCCGCCACCGCCCCCAACATCAAGCAAAGCATGGAAGATCTGATCGGTACCTCCCTGCCCGCCTCTTTTCCCGATATGGATATTGTCGGTTTTCGCATCGCGGGCAACGCCGGGAAAAAGAACTACAACTTCTACTTTGCCCTCGATGGCACCTGGGATTTTGAAGGTCTCATTGGACTGGATCTCAGTTTAAAGTCAATCTCGCTGCGGGGTAATGTCGACGCAAGTCAGGCCGAGACCCGCTACTACGGCGTACTGGCTGGAACCATACAACTGGGTGAAGAGGCGGCTGAAGGAGAGACGCCCGATGGAGTGTTGGATCTCAGCGTCGAACTGACCAGCGGCGGCGCCTGGATTCTCGAAGGGGGACTTGCCTCCGGCTCGGTGCTTTCTCTGCCCCAACTGGTTTCAGTCGTTGGCATAGCTGAAAACGATGTGCCTGCAGACCTGCGGACCCTGGTGATTACGGAGTTGAATGCCAGACTCAATACTGAAAGCGGACAGGCCGGCTTCAGGGCCGCTTCCGATTTTTCACTCAAGCTCCCCTTTGGCGGCAGCGGTCTTGATTTAACGGGTAGAATCGCTCTGGAGCGAGAGAAGACCGGTAATCCCTGGATAGGCGAAGCCTCCGGCGAGATGCGCTATAAGACGCTGCGACTGAAGGCCTCTTTCCCCATCAACGATCCTGATATGAATCTCTCTGTAGGGCTCTGGCTGCCAGAGGGGGGCAATCCTGATAACGGCGATTGGCTCGATTGCAGTCTGGATAAAAAGGGGACCGAATCCATACAGCTCATCACCGTACAATTCAATGGGATGAATATCTTTAACGCCATTGAACGTTTTATCAACCTGATGATTCCCGGGTATTATATCGATTTTCCCTACCCCTGGAGTGAACTTGAAAAAATTGATATGCCGGATACGGAGCTCAAAATCGACCTCCGGACCAACGCTGTTACGCTGTCGATGAGCGATTGCTTTGGCTTTATCAATGAGGTTCCCGGTATCGATATAAAATCGATTGCGCTCACCTACGACACCGATGATTCCAGGATAACTTTTAATATAGATGGGAAAATCTTTGACAGCCAAATAGAACCTTTCGATCCCGTTACCGAAGACCCGCCGGCCTTGCCCGTCCCCGATATCGGTTTTGAGCTGCGTTATCTCGGCCTGGGCCGTCATGTGGCGATGCGCAATGCCGCCGGTTATGATAAGGTCGCTCAGGCGATAGACGATTTGCGAAGCGCCTTTGACGAAAATCCACGCAAGGGCGGTAGTGCACTCGGGCCGCTTACTTATAACGCCGATAGTGAATGGCTCATCGGGTTTGATTTCACCGCCGCCGGTTTTCTCAGCATTGGCGCCATCTTCAACGACCCGCTCTTCTATGGACTCGTAATACGGCTCGACGGGCCCGCCGCCAAGGCCTTCTCCGGTTTTGAGTTTGAAATTCTCTATAAACGCATCGCGCCGGGCCTCGGGGTTTACAGCATGGAACTGGAACTGCCTCCCGCTTTTCGCGTTATAGAGCTGGGCGCCGTAACACTGAAACTGCCTGTCATCGGGGTAGATATCTTTACCAACGGCAACTTTAAGCTCGATTTCGGTTTTCCCTACGGCGGCAACTTCGGCCGCTCATTTTATCTTTCAGTGCTGCCTTTCACCGGCGCCGGAGGCTTCTATTACGGTTCATTGAACGGCGCCACCTCAACCACGGTGCCGCAGATAATCAACGGTGAATTTGATCCGGTTATTGAATTTGGCATCGGCTTTACCGTTGGGGTGGGCAAGAGCATCGGTTCCGGCTGTTTTTATGCCGAGATCAATATCGGTATTATGACCATAGTGGAGGGAACCTTCGCCACCTACCTTCCCTACGACAAAAACCAGGGCGAAGATCTCTTTTATCGCCTCTCCGGCACCTTCGGTATTTTTGCCTATGTGCGGGGACGGATCGACTTCAGCATAATCTGTATCAACTTCAGTGTGGATGTTTATCTCATCGCCAGCGTGACCTTTGAATGTTATATGCCCATCAACATAAACGCCCGTGCCGGAGTGCGTGTTAAGGCCAGGATAAAAATCGGCTGGTTTAAGATTACTCTCAGCTTCAGCACTGAGGTGCGCGTTTCCTACACCCTGGGCAGCCGACAGCCGACGCCCTGGATTGTGGGTACGAGGGCGCTGCCTGCCAGTATGGGACGCGGCTTCCACTTCCATAATGATCCCAGGCATCAGCCTTCGCTCCGGATGACGATGGGCAACGGTGCAGCACTCCACGAACTGACCGCTTTCGACTGGACGCAGCCGCCTGCGGCTGAACAAAAAGAGGATCTGACCTGGCACTCCTGGTACGGCGTCAGCATCGATCTCGACGCCAATAACGGCGACAAATCTTTTGCCGGCTACGCCGTCGCCTCGCCGCTGGCCGGTTTTGCCGAAGAGATAGATTCTGATAATCCCGAAAGCAGCCAGACGCCGCCCGTCCAGTTCGAGACCTGGCTTCGCGGTCTTTTCAACTGGCTCTTAAGCGCCTGGCATGGCGAACTGCCGCAGAGTATCCATATTTTTTCGGCAGAGCGGATGGACAGGGTCTTGCAGAGCGAAGCGTCGGTAAAGGGTATCGGCTGGAGCGAGCTTAACGCCTTTATTAAAAACAACTTTGTCATAAATCTTAAAAGCCAGCCTTCAGCCACTGAAGAGAGTCAGTACAAACTGGCGCTTGTGCCGCTGCCTCCCGCCCTCAACATCAAATTTGAGATCGAAGGCGTGGACAAAGAGGATGTCGACTTAAGTGCAGGACCGGTTGTGGCGAAGGAGTCCCTGGCTGATATAAAAGAGCGGGCCGGCCGTTACGCTCCCCTCCTCAGCGGCTTGAAGGGCAGCGGCTCCGGGGCGCCGGAAGAAAACGCTCCCATGTCGGAGTGGCTATGGCGCGATATCATTTCCCTTCAGCTTAAGGAGCTTGCAGCGAGGCTCCTCGCCTTGATGGAAAAATGCCCCCTTAAAATGGAGGGGGCCAACAGCTATACAAAGCTGGGGGATATCTATAAAAACCTGGTTTACGATCCCCACCCCAACGACGCCGACCGCGAACCCTTCTTTGAAGAATTTATCGAAGCCAATATGACGAAAACCGAGCTTCTCGATATTGGTGTCTCAATAACCATACCGCTTTCGACGGGCGCTGTTGAATATACTATAGAGGAAGATGACACTCTGGAAAAGATCGCCGGGGAGTACGGTCTGGCTGCGCTGGAACTGGCGGCGGCCAATCTCTATGTAGAGCTGGTTAAGCCGGGCAGCGAATGGCTGATCCCTTTTATAAATGAACTGACGCCTCAGGAGGCCTGGGATAAGCTAAGAGAGCTCAACGCCTATAGCGACATATCCGCCATGACCTCGCGCTTTCTTCTGCACGGCGTCCGCCTGCCGGTGGATGGCGACTGGCAAAATCTCTACGAGGCGAGCGCACTCCAGTTCAAACTGCCCGTTAGCGAAACCACCGGAGAAAGCGGCGCCGAATATAATATTGGAAAAGTGAAACTGACGCTCACTCCCGCCAACAACGGTCACCGGGCCGACTGGCTCCTTTTTAACGGTCAGCCGGTAACAGAACCGCCAAAGGCTACTGATGCAGAGGACACTACTGAAGGCGAAGCGGTAGAGCCGCCGAGCGTCAAACTCCATTTCGGCGACAGCGAAGTGGATGCCATTAGGAGCATTCTGGAAGACCCCGAATTCGACCCGCAGGCAACGGTCACCGCCATGGCTATGACGCGTGAGGAGATGGTCGATTTCAGTCTTGCCCGCTCCATCCAGTTGCGGCAAAAAAACGGCGACAAAATCGAAAACAGCGGGCGCCTGCGCACGCTGCCCATCACCTTTTTTAACCACCTGAAAGGATTGCCGCCAGCAGACTATACTACTTTCGAGTGGCTGGCGCTGCCGGCCAAACGCTCCCGCACCCGGACACAGGCTGCCGCGCCCGCCAGCGCAAGCGATCCGGAACGGATGGCTTTCAGTTGGGCGGCCCGTCTTGATATGGAAGTAACACGGCTCGACGAGGAGACGGCCGTCAAAGGACGCAGCATCTATCGTATTACCGGTATCGAACCCACATCAAGGCTGCTTCTGGAACAGACGCTGGCGGACCTCAAAGTTGGAAGCATAGGAATGGCTATCGCGCCGGCGCTAGGAGTAGCGGGGCCTTCCAGTAACGACGGCGGACTGGTCATGGGGAGCGTTGATGTCCAGGGGATTACCCTTTTTAGAAACGACGCCGACGAGCGGCCCGAAACACCGGCCTTTGCCACCAATCTTGCGCCCCTCGATTTCCTCCAGCTACTTGGCGAATCGCTCCATGAAGAGAGCGGCACCTTCTTTCTGGCCGACGTCCTGCCCGAACTCTCCGACGCTGACGAGCGCATCTTTGCCGGTTCCAAAAAGGGGATCGTTACCGTTGTTCTTTTCCCCACGGGCGATGTCGACCTGCTGCACCATGTGGATGCCATATACCTGGCAGAGGGAATTGATAAGGGGAGCGAGGCGCTGCGATTTACCGCCCCTGGACTTACCCGCAGGCGGGCCAGGTATAAGGCCGATATGCTGCACTTCCGCATTGAACGGCCGGAGCCGGATGTTACAAAGGATGGACAACTGGAGTCGCTCTACAGTCTCTTCTCCTACTACTTGAGCGATGAGAACGGAAATGATTGTTCGCCGCCCAGTCTGCCCGTCGGTCCGCGCGAAGAGACTACAGGGACCTGGCTTTACGAACAGGTAATCCCGGCGGAGAGCGCTCTTGAAAATCGCAGTGAGCATCCCCCCTACAGCCTGGTGGGAAGCACCCGTTATCTCAACATCACCTGGCGCGATATTTTCGGCAACGAGGCCGGCAGCGACGATTTTACCTTTACCGGTTTTTCCGTACCGCCCGAACCCGGACGGGAGCCGGCGGAAGATGAACTCAATCTGACCAGGCTGCCTCTAAAGTGCTGCTACTATGACGATATTATCGGCGTCAATCGCTGGCCCGGCGTCCAGGCCGCTCACCGCTTTGTCGGAACAAGCGGCAGCCCTGAACTCGAGGTGAATATAAACTTCGATCCTTCGCTGCTCGGCGCCCGCGAAGAAAACAGCGACGAGGCGGCAGGTATTATAGAGGAGTTGGCCCGGGTGATAGCCCAGCTTCAGGATGAACGGCTGATAGTTGAGATAGGGACCACGCTGGAGGAGCAGCCCGACAGCGAAATCAGGGAGATCTGGAAAAGCAAGCTCCTCAGGTTTGTGCAGGATGTTGAACTCCTGATGAGGCAGGCGGAAGATCTAAAACCGATGGAACTGACGCCCGAGAGTGATTCAACGCTCAGGGACTTCCGTGATGCCAACCGCATAACGGCTGAAGAGCTGGCCCGCCCGCTTAAGACGCTGCCGCTCGGCCAATTCCTGGATAGGGGCAACGGCGCTACTCTGCCGCTCATAAAGATTCCCATCAAATGGCAGGTGGGCCGTGATTCGCTCAATTCCATCGCCGGGGCGCTGGATGTAACCATCGACCTTTTGATTGAATCGCTAAGCGGCGCTTACGGCAATGAAGCGGGACTTTTGAAAGAAGGCCTGCTGAAGAGAGATGTAAAGGATGAAGGGGTGAAGGTTCGGGCCGACCACACCATTAACGCCGCCGCCGCCGATTTGAAGCTGTCGCCCGTTGAATTCCTGCAGGAGTTCGCTGACCGCGAAGAACTGCTTACGCCAAAAAAGGTGCTGAAACTTGTGGAGCGCAGCGAAGTACTGCAGCCTGACGAGAGCCTTGGCATGCTGCGAAGACGACTTATCTACGAAATCGAGACGGTAGAGGCAGGTAGCGCAGCTACGAGCGGCCTGGCCCTTGCTCCCGAAGCAAGCGAGATCGTAAGCGCCAACGATAATCTGATTTTAAACGGCGCAGCCCCCATCATGCTGGAGAATCGCCTGACGGCGCCGACTGAGGCGAGCGATTGGCATAACAGTGCGCTTGTGTCACCTGTTGCCGTGGCGGCGGAAATGGGCATCAGCCTGACTGATTTTCTGGTACTCAACGCCAGGCGCTCCGATGTCATTCAAAAAGATATTGTCATCTCTATCGAGGCGGAGACCAGGACTGGCGGCGCCCCCCTTTCCTTTGCACTGACGACCGTGGAGAGCGACAGCTTCGAGACGCTGCGCCGGGCCTGTTCGGGGCGGGCGGGGCGAACGGTTACCATGGAAGAGTTTGGCGCGGCCATTGGCGGGGCCAATCTGCTTCGCGGTGATGCTCGTTATCTCAAACCGCCGCCGCCGCTAAAATTGACGCGGCCCGTAGTTCCGCGCCAAAACCCCGCCGCCTTTGAACTGAAGGCGATGCTGGTGCTGCGTCGCTTTGCGCAGGTACCGACGGAAGAGGATTTTGAACTTATCCATCCCGAACTGCACGATGAGGAGCCGGTCTGGTTCATGAGTTCCGACATTGCGCCCGCCCTGGCCGGGGCGGTGAGCGATGATAAGACTACCGCCCTCCAGGGTTATGCAAAGGACTTTCAGAATGCGCTGGCTGCCGACACCCTCCATCTGGGCCTCGGAACGCCGCGCCGTGCAGGGAGCGAAAAACCTTCGCTCTGGGCGGTGAGGCTGGGCGCAGGCGGCTACAACTATCAGGTCGAAACGCAAAAGCCCGCTTTCTTATCGCTGCGGCCCCTTGCCACCACACCCATGAATCGCAAAAAGGTGCCCGTCTATAAATTTATCGAAGATAAGCCCAATCTCACTTTGGGCAAAATGGATGCCGAGAGCGGCAAATTTGTGGAAAATAAGGCGTTTACGCTCCGTAATTATTCCGATATCGATTTTGACGAGTGGGCGTTAACAACGCTTGCCCAACTCGACCGGCTCCTGCGTCCGGCCACAGCGCTTGCACTGGCCGAAGCGGGGCTTACGCCTGAAAGCAACAGCTACGACCGTCTGCTGGAGGCGCGGGCTGAACTGGCAAGTGCTCTTACGACGGGGCTTACAGAGATTATCGATTATGCCGACGGCGAACCGGCAAAAAGCGAGGTTACGCGCCGCATTATGAAAGAGCGGATAGGCAATCGTCTCGCTGCTGCCTATGATATTGACACGGCCGTCTTTTTCCCGCTCACTTTTGACGAAAGCGGCGGTGAACCCTTTATGGCGACCGGCAACTTTGTGGAGGACAAAACGGTGGCCCTCGATACGGGCTATACGCTCCAGCCGACGAGCTTTAAGCGTGAAGAGGATCACCTGGCAATGGCCGTCGATGTGCTCAAGCCCGAAGAGCACCGCACCATCGATACCGGCGTTGCCTTTCAACTGAGTGGTCTGGAAATTCAAAACAGTGCAGGTGAAGATATCCTCCTCTCCTTTGTCATACCGCCTTCGCCTACCGAACTGGGTGAGCTGTCGATCCCGGTACCGCTGCGCGATCTGCCCACGCCGCCCAGGCTGTCGCACCAGCAGGGAGTTGCCGATTACGAGATGGACGAAAAGGGCTATCCGGCGCTGGACTCCTACGATGACCTGCTCGCCTGGCGCTACGAGGTAGACTTTCAGGCCGAGTTCGCCGAGCAGGACACGCACAGCATGGAGATCTTTTTTAACCTGAAGGCTTTGGAAGAACTGGCACCCATGCTGGGCGTAAAGGGCCGTCTCTTCCAGGATCTCTTCCACGCCCTCGCCCAGTGCGATACTACGCTCATTAAGTATATCGATCTTCTCGAAAAACGTGTCGCGGCCAAGTATGAGGCGGGCGCCGGCGAGCGCGCCGACTTGCACTGGATCATCGACGATATGGTTGTGCTCATTAAGGAGTTGGCGCTTCACTGGCGAGAGCATTACGAGCGGGGCGGACCGCTTCAGCCGGTAAGCCTCGGCGAAGGGCTGCGCACCACGAAGCACCGCTACGATTTTACCGAAGAGCGTGTGACCGAAAGCAACACAGCGGGTGCGGTGGTGAAAGACGACCTTGTCTATACCTTCCGGTGCGCGCCGGGCGACCCGCCGCCCATGGTGCGAGTGGACGGCATTGAAGGAGAGACGGAAGGTCCCGAAATAGAGACAGGGGATGAGGACAGAGAGATAGCGGTCTTTACGGTGACCCTGTCCGACTGGTTTGCCAAAAAGGGGAAAAATACGGACGAACTGGAAGAGTTGCCGCGCCGCTTCGGCTTTACTGACCTCCATATCCTGGAAAAGCAGAATGTGCGGGTGCGCATTAAAACGGTGCGAAATGCCGAACTGCTGGAAGGGCAAAAGACGGCCGAGGCCTTTATCTACCGAACGCCGGTGGTAACCCTGCCCGATCGCTTCTTCCCCTCGGTGGAACTGGAAAAACGGATTAAGATCGACGCGCTTATCCCCGGCGGAGCGCCCAGGTTCAGCCATCCCACCGAGCTGCTGGCCGACGTGCTCCATCGTTTGCTGGGACTCGGCTTTGGCCCGGAGGCGGCGGGGATCAAACGGCGCCTGGCGCTGAGCGTGCGTTACGGCTTCGGGGTGGCCGGTGACTGGAGCGATACCGATTCCTTCGGCAGCGAAACGCCGCTATTCTTCGAGCCCCGTTTCATCCTGGACCATGTGCCCGATACTTCGAAGGGCGTTAATCCCGGTGCAGACGACGCCGTAAGCCGTCTCGGACGAGAAATGGCGGAGTGGCTCGATAACGCCGGAGCGCGCCGTGAAAATGCAGGTTTTGTTATAGGCATCGATGTCTATACGGATGAGACGATAAATCCGGCGCTGGCCGAGAAGAATGCAGGCGACCAGGGTGCGCGTGACGATGCGCGGTTGTTGAGGATAATGCGGCTGGAAGCGGATTTTCCGGGGATGGGGAAGTGGACCAGAAAAAATAAGTATTATATCAACATGAATGCCCAGGCCAATGGCGACCACGAAGTGCACCTTACGGATTGCCGATGGCTCCCTAACACAGAGAACAGGGCTTACCTGGGTGAATTTGCCAGCGGCAGTGACGCCGTTGCCGAAGGGAAGAAGCGTTATGATGCGGCTGATGGCTGCGCCCACTGCCTGCCGGAATGTCATACGAGTTAATCTTATGTTGATGAGATTGAAATAAAGGTTGCGTTAGAGCTTAACCTGGAACGGCGCGGATCGAGGGACGATGCAAGGGCGATGAGGATTATGCGATTGGAAGCGGATTTTCCAGGAGGGGAGTGAGGTGCAAAACACCGAAGAAAATATAATCGAACTGCAAGAGGTCGTGCGCTGCCAAACGCCGCGTTTGATGCGAATTCCCGGCGTAAAAAACGTTGCCGTAGCACTTAAGTTTAGAAAAGGCCAGCCAACGAATTTACTCTGCATACGGGTATCAATAAAGGAAATTAAAATTGAAGAAGCGCTTGCAGAAAATCAAAATGTAAACGGTCAGAACGCTCTTTCAGGCCAAGCATCTGTCTCGCCTTCTACAGAAAATCAGACGCAAAAAAACAAAGCCAATAAAGAAGCCGCCCGCAAAGAGGCTGAAAAAAAGAAAGAGCTGGAACTCCAGAAAATCAAAAGCCAGGTACGGCTTTCGGGGTATCTGATCGATGTGGTTGAGGTGGCAGATGACTTTGTTACGGCATTGGAAGAAACCAATGTCAGGATTCAACCCAAAGTATTGGAACAACTTGGCTGGGCAAATACAGGACCGCAGGAAACCCTGCAAAGCGGCATCAACATTCAAAAAGAAGGCAGCGACAATATTGGAACATTAGGCGCAATTGTCTATGGCCAACACGATTCATTTAATGAACCATTTATTTTAAGCAACGCCCATGTTATTGCAGACAGCCAAACAAGTGAAAACATTGAAGACACATATGTTTGCCAGGGGGGGCAGGCCGAAGAATATAGAATCGGGGCAGTAGAAAGTTCTATCTTTGGAGTAAGAACTATAGACGCAGCCATTGCCAGTGTAGAAAAAGATACAGGTTTTCCCATGGGCGATTTTTACAAAATGGAAGTGAAAGAGATCGGAGAAATACCTCGTGAAATAATATCGCCGGTTATCGGCATGAAGGTCATTAAATACGGGGCCAGAACGGGCAAAACTGAAGGAAAGATTATCTGCAGCCATTTATCACCAACCGATTTTCTGTTTTGCACCACTGACAAAGAAAATCAGCCTCATGTGGTAGCGCCGGGCGATTCGGGTTCCATTATCGTTGATGCCGAGACAAAAAGGGTCGTGGGTCTGGTGAAACGGGCGGTTCCATTTGAAAATGAAACCTGGGGTATTGCAAGCCGTATTGATGTGGTGTTGAGTAAGCTGGGTGTACGTCTTGAAAGTAAGTCCAATTATTTGCACTACTTTAAAAACCCTAAAACAAAAGATGTTTATTTGTCAGAAATGAAAGAAGGTTGCCACAATAATGGTTATGAATACCTGGAACCTGCTTTTAAAGGCATTGATAAGGATCATCCAAAAGCTGTTCCGCTTTACAGGTTTAAACAGGGTGATAACAAAACAAAATGTGTCGTTGGTGATAGAAGTGAGAGCAAAATTTACGACGGTACTTTTGATGGGCTTATTGGTTATGTGAGCACTTCAGGCGGGAGAAACCTGGAGAAGGTTAAATTTTTATATGATCAGAGTATCGAAATTCAAGCAAATTATAAAAATGTAGAAGTATACCTGGATGTTAAAAAAAGTTTCTGGAGTGTCGAAAGTCCAAAAGAAGGCGCACAATTTGATATGGACTCATTTCATTCATTTATAAACGAATTTTCTGTTGCTCCTTATTCTAAATGCCCCTTTGTAAAGCGTACAAAAGTTTTCTTTAATATTCCCCATGATGCAGAAATGAAATTCAAGTTTTATGAAGCTGAAGATATGGCTGAGCTAGTAGAAGATAGTGACTGGGTAGAAGCCCTTGAGAACCAAAAAATTGTCATCTCTTTAAACAATGCAAAGAGAGACAAAACGGATTCATACTTATCTATAATTAAAGCAGATATTAAGAAAAAGGGAGGGGATGCAAATGCAATAGATGTGTGCCGTGAATGGTTAAGCGATAATCAGCTAATGATTTGTGAATATGAAAAAGGCAAGGGAAATCAGGCTGATGATTATTATAAACTACTAATGGAGAAATTAAAAGATTACAAAAAAAGTTTTACAGAAAGGGACTTGATTATAATCATAACCAGCATAAAAGTTATACTTAAAAAAATAAACTTCATGATATGTAAAAAAACACAGGTTGAAGTAAGCTGGGATGGCCTAAAAAAGACACTTATCGCTGGCGAATATACAATGAAGGAAATTTTAGTAGACTACCCAGCTAAATTAGTAGAGCGAAATCAAGATATTTTTAATCAAGACAATGGGCCTTTAATATTTTTTAAAAATACCGTTTTTGAAAATTTTATAAAACTGCCAGATTTTCTTCAAGAGTATAAGGATAAAAAAACAATACTGGAATGGTTTAAAAATCAATTGTTACATTGGATAAAAATTAAAATCTACTTAAATAGTGTTCGCATTAGAAGTGAAAAGAAAAAATTTAAAATCTGGTTGGATGCAATAAAGTTTTATAAATCAATAAAGAAGGATTTATATAAAGAAGAGAAAGATGGTAAGTTTGGAATGGCGAGCACGCTATTACTGGCATATTTTCAGGAGTTATATAGAATAAATTATGATATTTTTAGATTAGAGACACTAATAAAGGTGAGGGGGAAAGAAAAAATACAGTATAAAATGGTTAAGCCTCCATTAGAAAGAGGCTTAATATCTAAAAAAATATTTCTATTTATCGTACTATATCATCAATACTCTCAACGATACCAATTTCCATCCTGGGACGCTTTGCTTGAATTTTACCCCACATTAGAATTATCTGAGATAAAAAAATATTATCCCCCAACAGAACAACCATTTGATCCATTACACCCATACTATATTGCTCTTGAAAAAGAATCTCTTGATCTGAGTTATATAGTGAATACAGCAAAGAAAAGAGAAATAAAAATGCAATCCTTTAGTTATATGAGTGCGAGAAATCTTTCTGTCAAGACTCTTGGGGAAGACAAAAGCTTGGGCATATATAATTCCATATGTCTCGTTAAGCCATCTTTTTGGAAAAACCTTAAAAGAATCATTGAAGATTTTAATATAGAAACACTCACGGTAAATAGTTTTTGTTATTTTAGACAGGACTGGAACACGCATAAGAGAGGTTTAGCTATGGATTTACATAGTATAAAGATGAAAGACGAAGCAAAAGAGTATCCCTTTCATGACCTTCAGTGGATGAAAGAGGCATTGGAATTTCACAGTAAAAATCACCCAAACTCCTTGATTAAAAAAATAGCGACAAATGCTTTGTCTAAAATCAGAAATGAAAGGGATTTATCATTTGCTAAGTTAAATTCTATAGCAAAGGCTTTGGATATTGATTTTATGAGATTATTTGGAACTGGGTCAAGACAAGACAGACATGATGATGACTATACACAAGAACAAATAGGGAAGCTTATGACTAAACACGCAACTGCAGCAAATAGAAATTCTAAAGCAATAAAATTCTTGAAGCAACTTACAGATGAAAAAGGAAAGTATAATGTAAGGTATTACAATACTCCATGGTATAACTGCATCGGTTGGAAGCAAGGTAATAATTGGATTTTTAGCAGAAAAGAGAATGTTTATTTAAATAATAGTCACGATACGCATGTACATCATCTCCATATTGATTTTTATGATAAAGATCCTGAATAGATGCCTTTGCTATGATGGTGTAAAGTGACGTGTATTTATGTGCGTTAAAATTGATCGATACATTAATCTCTACACCAGCTTCGCACATACACCGCACTAACGCCCTCAGAAATTCAACCGGCAAATGGAAGAATGGATTAAATGCAAATAACTGTCGAAAACATAAGGGAATTGAAAGAGGTTGTTAAACGGGAGACGCCGGGGTTGATGCGGAAAAAAGGCGTTATGAGTGTCGGTGTTGCTCTCAAGTTGAGAAACGGTAAACCTACTGAAACACTCTGCATTCGCGTTACGGTCAAGAAAAAGAAAGAACAAAAACTTCCCGGTGAAAATCAAACAGAAACTGGCGGCACAGGCGGTCAACCTGCGCCCGCCACCCGCCCGCCTGCTGAAAACAGTCAACCTATAGAACGTACAGAAGCACCGCGCCTTGAAGGCGTAATCCGCATTCCCGGCTATCCTGTCGATGTAATTGAAATAGCAGATAAGGTAGCGCCCGAAGAGCGCAAATGCCCTACCCCCGAATCAGAAGCCCGTACCGGCACCTATGATGAGCTTAAAGGGGGCATCGCCATCTATGCCGAGCAGGATGGCGTCAAACAGCCTTACGGTACGCTGGGCATGGTTGTTTATGATCGTTTAACCTGCCGGCCGATTATACTTACTTCGCGGGATATTCTCGGCGCACTGTCAATTAACAAAAAGGGGCAGCTTGAGCATAGCGACCTCATCTATCAAGGAACCTCCGGCACACCTGTCGGTGAGGCTTATAAGTCTGATCTGGACTATTACGAAGCAAGCGACGACCTGGTCTTTACTTCTAATTTTCTCCTCATAAAACCCACGGGTGAACGTGAGCCTTCAACGGAAGTCGAAGGCATCGAATTCGAGCGGATATTCCTTGAACCGCAATACGGCATGAAGGTATGGAAGTCCGGGGCACGCACCGGTGTTACACAAGGCATTATAACGCAAGTAGAAGGATATGATTTCCGGGTTGGCGGCGTGTCTGCCATTCCTTTTGCATGTGAAGGAGATACCGGAGCAATTGTCTTTGGTGAAAAGGACGGTAAAAAAAGACCTGTAGGCATTTTAACCCGTTTCATAGATGAATTAGGCGAGGTGCGCTGTGTTAGTTTGAGACCTGCTTTGATTGCGAATCCGGGCTTGGATATTTCATTAACGTTTAATTGTGTAGCAGATGTAGTACATGAATTTAATAACCCTAGTTACCATCTACATGCTTATACAAATTTAAGTCAGGGGTATTCTGACTCGCAACTGGGTTTGCAGTATCAGTATAGAGAACCAAAATTTATTTCTTTAAGTAAATATGAACCCAATGCAAAACCATTATATTGCTGGCATAATCATGAATTAAATAGATACCACTATTCGACTGATAATGGATCATGTAAGGATAACTTTGTTGGCATTACAGCGTATATAAGTACGGTGCAACAAGAAGGTATGGTGCCGTTATATTTATATGAAAAACCAACTGACAGTGATATGCGCCTTGTTACACAAGGTGAAGTTATAGCTATGACTCAGGACGGTTATAGCAATGCGGGGATAGGTTGTTCGCAAAATAGAAGCAATTTGTTAAATACTCAAGGACCAAATGACATAATAGAAAATACCAATGGTCGGGTAGGTTATGTAAAAGACAAGTCAGCCAAGGTTATGCCTTTCGAAAATTTTATGGATTTGACAGTCGAAATAATGGCTAACCGAATTAAAGAATTAGTTGATAAAAGAACGGGGGGGGCTGAAGAGGAAGAGATACTTTCTATTTTTCTTATGTTTTCAGCGGATACATATTTTATTAAACTTTTAAAAAAGCTAAGTAGCATGCGTGATGGAAGAAAAACCTATCTCGAGCGATTATATGAAGATATGCATAATGATAATTTTGATCTCTATTTAAAAATATATAATGCAAAGCTCGTAGCTTTGCACGCAAAAGGTAACTCAAGTCTGGAGAAAAGTATTAGCAAGCTGGAGGCGGGTCAGGGTGTGAAGAGCGTGCATGTTTATGCGCCTTCTGAAATCACTAGCCCTGGCACCTGGAGTTATAGGGAATATCCACAAAAAGCCAAATATGACATGAAAGGAATAGTGGATATAAGATGGAATGTACATGATGGTATTACAGCGATTAATGCAAAACATCATTATTATCAATTGTCGTTCAGTGATATTGCTTTGGTAAAATTTCGCGAAAATAATTATGAACCGCGACTTATGACCGCACCTGAAATGATAGCGCTTACTAAAGAGCACGTTAGTTCAGCAAGATTTGCTAAATTATTTTTGATTACATTGCCACTTTCAGTAGGTAGTTCCTTTGCTAAAACATTGATTGGGAAGTCATTATTAAATGTGGCAAAAGTGACTTTTCAAGTTGCAACACAATATATTATTGATCATCAAGAAGAGATTATGAAAATGGAAGGTGGTCCTGCTTTTCTTCGTGTTTGGAAAATATTTAATTTAGCTTTACTCGCTTATCATGTGGTTCCTTTCTTTGTTCGTGGTGGTTATCGCTTACTTAATAGAGTTCAAGATTCTTCTGAAGACTTGGTTACAAAGAACTCAGGCAACACTGTGGCTAATGGTGTAATGAGCGAAACAAGTAAAGTAAGTACCGTTTTGCTAGAAACAAAACAAAAAATTGATTTGATTAAAGCTAGGTTAACTAATTCACAACTATATAAAGTATTGTTAATAGACCCACGCAATAAAGGTCAGGTGTATAACGTTTATTTAGGTATTGATAAAATAAATCGTGAAATTGTATATGTTGGCATCACTCTGCAAGGTATTACGAAACGGGCTGCACAACACATAAGTAAAGGTAGAAATTTTGAGATAGCTCAAATTAACTTGACTCCTCTTTATTATAGGCAGGCACGCGCCATAGAGGAAGCATTTTATGTTTACAATAAAAGCAAAGGGCTTGATGAAGTGTTTGGTTTGAGAATGTTTAATGTGGATTTCGAAAATGCAATTCACAGCATACGTTTATCAAGGAGTTGGCGACCAGAAGCATTAGAGTGGGGAGAAATGTGGTTGCAATATCACAATTACATACCTTTTAAGTAATAAAAAACGAAGTAAATGCTAGGTTAATAGTGACAGCAACCGTTATTTACCCGTAGCGGCTTTCTCCACCGCGCTCACGCTGCCCGACATTTTCACCGGCACACCCAGTCGTCCCACCCAGACGTCCTGGCCGTGGGCGAGCCAGTCGTCGTATAACAGCTTGGCAAAGCCCTTGTAGCCCCACTTTTCTCCCCAGGAATTTTGCACCCAGAAGCCTTCCGAGTCGTAGCCGACGAGGGCAAAGGCGTGGCCGCCCACGGAGCGGGATTCGCGCCGGATGAGGGCCTCTTTTTTATCCAGGTTTTCCCCCATCTTTTTCCACCCCCCATGCACTATGGAGGCGGCGAAGAGGACGCCGCATTCGGCAAGGGCCGCGTGCATGGCGCTCAAGTCTTTGGGGGGGACCCGGTAGTAGACGCCGAGAGGACGCCTGGCCGCATCGGCGGCGCGTTCGTCCGTCAGTAGGCGGTCCGGGTTTTTGGGGTCGTATCCCCACAACTCTTCGGCACAGATGCCGTGCTTATACCACCCCTTCATTGCACCCCGCGCGCTGGATCCCAGGTAGTTCCGCCCCGGCCACTCGTCGTAGCGCCTGGCCATCTCGTAGATCATCCCCACGCTCACCTGCTTCCTGTCCGGTTCCCGGCGTGTACAGAGCTGGTAATGGATCATAGTCGCCATGGCGTAGCCTATGCAGGCCCCTTCGTCCACCTGGTCGAGTACGGGCACCTTGTGCTTCATGTACTCCTCCAGCGGCATTTGGGCGGGAACCTCCACGAGGGGCGGGACATACATCCTGTCCCTGAAATCCATCGAATCGGGCCGGGCCGCATAGCCCGGCATGGCTTTGCTTTTTTCCTTCATAGAGACAATGATACTACTATAAAAAACGATAATCCGAAAACAATTAATAATCGGATTATTATGATGGTTTCAAACTGTCAGGATTTAGCATCCGCAATTTGTGTGCTAAATTTGTGCTGGAATTTATCGGAAAATAGAGGGAACATTAAAATGTGCAGAATTAATAGACTCGTTAAAACTGCTTATTTTTTCAGGTAAAAAGGGGAAACCGACCTGTTTTCAAGCACTTACGTTTTTATAGTTTTTTAGACTTTCAGGTTGGCGACGGGGGGGAGGCAAGTCCCCCTGGGGACGCCGGTAATATGAAGGACCTGGCCCATTTCGGTTAAGTCCTTTTTTATTTCCTTTAAATCCTGCAACAAATCATTGATTGATACTATTTCAGCAATTCCAGAACCTGATTAATTTTCCCTATAAATGCTTTAAAATCAATAGGCTTTCGTAAGTATTCTTGGATATCCAGCTGTTGGTCCATTCGTCGCAATGGCCTCCAGTCATTATGAGAACCTTGGTGTTCTTGTTTTCATCCCGAACTTTTTTAAGCATTTAAGCGCCATTCATGACAGGCATGTTGAGGTCAAGAAGAACCATGGATAAGTCAGGGTGAGATTTATATTGCTTATAACCTTCTTGACCATTAAAAGCAGTGACAATCTCAAAATGATCTTTAAGATGAGATAGGCTTTTCAAAAGCCCTGGTTCATCATCGACTGTTAGAATTGAATGTTTCCCCATAACAACCCCATACATTAAATGAAAGCAGGACTTTTTTATTTCATATTTAAAAACAAAAATATACGACACATATTGCTCTGTTGTGCTTTTTTTTATTGACTTAATGTGCAAAAGAAGGTAAAAACGGAAATTGAATGGGGGTGTTACGTGCTGTAATGCAATGAGAATATCATGCTTGCAGCACCCCTTTCTCTAATTCAGGTCGGGAGGATTAATCGTCAAGTTCTTCCTGAAAGCATTATTATGTTTGTGGGGGTGAGAAGAATCAGGTGGCTTTTCTGGGGAAATTCCAATCTACATACAAAAAAACTCCGGTGAAATCTAAAATTAAGGACTATTTGAGTGTTTGCTTCTCAGGAAGAAAGAACACTAGTACTCCTTCAATGTAATAAATTAGGATTCAGAGCTTCACAAATAGAAAATTTAATCCCTTTTATCAATTACACCTATTCCAACCATTCCTATGCAAATTCAGATGAATGAATCTCAATTAAAACGGTATTCTCTTTCCCCGGCTCAGAAGTCGCTGCTGTTTATCAACCGATTAACGCCCAGGAGTATTGCTTACGACGTTTTGGCAGCATACCGGCTCAATAAAAATGTTAGTGACGCGGATCTAACCCAAGCCATTAATGAAGTGATAAGTCGCCACCCCGTACTATCATGCAGTATAGAAAACCGGAATAGTAAAGAGTGCCTTGTGGAGGGCCGATATACTTCCATTGAGCCTGAAGTGATTGAATTGAGTGATAAAAAGTGGCAAGAAATGCCGGATTGCATTTTACCTGGCGATTTCCCCCCTTTCGACCTCGGGAAGGAAATGTTATTTCAAGTCTATCTTTATCGAAATCGTAAAAATGCACCGGTGCTATTGTTCCGTACTCACCATATTTTATGTGAGTATTGGTCCATCGGAATAATTGTACGGGAGCTGCAACTCATTTTTCAGGGAATTATTGAAAATCGTCCCATAGATCTGCCTGAGGCCCCGGCTTATTTTGAATTTATCGATTGGCAGAGACGATTTCTCAATACTCTTGAGGCAAGTAAATCACTGGAATATTGGTACCATAAACTTGAAAAAGCTTCCCACCTTATCAGTTTGCCATATGACTTCAGGCACCCTGACAGGCCTTCATTGAAGGGAGGGATTGTCTCCTTTGAACTATCAAGTGAGAAAACAAAGAGTCTTGTAAAACTGGGGAAAAGTCAGGGTGTTGCTTTATATGCCACTGTACTCAGTTCTTTTTGTGTACTGCTTCATCGCTATTCAGGGCAATCTGAACTTCTGATTGGCACACCAACCCTGGGAAGGCCTGATGCTGATTTCCGAAAATCAGTAGGTTACTATGTCAATACAGTGGTTATTAAAGCAACTTTGGAGAGCAATCCCACGTTTATAGAATTAATGAAAAGGCTTGGAGCCGAGGTGAAAGAATCATTGGCTCAGCAGCAGATCCCTTTTTCCGCCGTTGTAGATCATATTAATCCGAAACGAAGGGCAGGCAGTTCCCCGCTCTATCAAGTGCTGTTCGATTTACTATCTCCGGACCGATTCAAACGAATTATAGAACGAACTGTTCCTTCTTCAAAAAAAGCTGGCAAAGACTTTGACTTTGCGCCGCTGTTAATTCCCCACCAGGAGGGACAATTTGACCTGTCGCTTCAGGTCATCGAAGACAAAAATGGGCTCGTCTTTCTTTTAAAATACAGCTCTGATGTTTTTAAAAAGACAACTATTCAGCATATTTCAGAAAATTTCAAACAATTACTGGATTCAATAATTGCCGACCCTGAACAACAAATCGGATCCATACCTCTTCTTTGTGAAGTTGAACGAAACTTATTAAAAAACTTATATCAACCGGCACGACAACAAATCGAAAAATTCCCTTTGACTGTCTGGTTTGAGCGAACTGCAGCTCGATTTCCTGAAAAAACGGCTCTGCGTTATGGAGAGAAAACAATCAGCTATTCACAGTTAAATCAACGTGCTCATATCGTCGCTTTTAAGCTATTGGAAAAAGAGTTAAAGCCAAAAACATTCATTGCCATACAATTGCAACCTTCCATCGAAATGATGGTTGCAATTCTTGGCATTCTAAAAGCAGGACATGCATATCTTCCTCTTGACCGCTCTCTCCCCAAAAACCGGGTGGATACTATCTTAACAGAGGCTCAGGCAAATACAATTATTAGTCGACGGAATCTAAATGAATACACCGGTCAATTTAATTTAGACTGGATTTGGATAGAGGATATCGATTTCAATATTGAAAAAACTGCCTCCTCTTCTCCAGGGGACAGCATAGAAATAAGTGGCCATGATCCGGCGTATGTCATATTTACATCAGGCTCTACAGGCAAACCAAAGGGAGTTATGGTAAGCCATGACAATGTGTCTCACTTGCTGGCTCATTTATTGAAAAAAATGGATTTCAGTCATAATGATACCTGGACGCTGTTTCATTCCGTTTCCTTTGATTTTTCTGTTTGGGAAATCTGGGGCGCTTTAGCTTCCGGCGCTACAATTGTAATTGTGCCTCAGGAAATCACGAAAGACCTTCGGGCCTTTCACCATCTCGTAAAGCAAGAGTGCATAACCATACTAAACCTTACACCTGCTGCATTCTTTCAATACGCAAAAATTGATTCCATAAACTCAAAACCTGAAAAAAACAGTTTGCGTACAGTTATATTGGGTGGCGAACGCCTTGACGTGAGAAGGCTGAAAAGCTGGTTTAAAACTCATTCAGATGATAGTCCAAAACTGATTAATATGTATGGAATTACGGAAACAACGGTAATTTCAACTTTTCGCCCTATAAAATCTGCAGATATATCTCAATGTTCAAGTCCAATCGGCAGTCCTTTTGATGATTCGGCACTTTATCTTCTGGATGATAATCGGGAAGAGGTGCCCGTAGGCGTAGAAGGTGAAATTTATATTGCAGGTAACGGCGTTACATCTGGATACCTTCACAATCAAGAACAGACAAATAAAGTCTTTAGTAAAGGAAGCCCTCGCCATCCGGAGGAATTCATGTATCGTACCGGTGATCGAGCCCGAATAACCACAGAAGGTGAACTGGAATATGTAGGCCGAAGCGATTATCAGGTGAAAATACGTGGATATCGTATTGAACTGTCCGAAATAGAAATAGTGGCAGAGAAACATGAAAAAGTAGATCAGGCAGTTGTCTGTACCAGAAAAAATGACTCATTTGAAATGCAACTGGTTATTTACCTGGTATTGAGAAAAGATGAGGATGAGGTTAACGAAGAGACTTTGCGGTTATTTTTCGGTAATTACCTGCCAAATCATATGATCCCGACACATATTATTTTTCTGGAACAGATCCCCATTTCCAGCAACGGAAAAGTTGACTATCAAAGGCTGCCGGATCCCCATAAATTACAACGGGCAGACAAGCTTTTTTCAGAAACTGAGGAAATGAAGGTGCTAAGACAAATTTGGTCACGGTTATTGGAAAAAGATATTACTGATGTGGATCTGGATTTTTTTGCTGCCGGTGGGGACTCTCTCTCGTCCATGCAATTGGAATTAGAGATAGAAGAAAAGCTTGGCAAGTCTATTCCTTTATCCCGTTTGATCAATAATCCCACGATTCGAGGGCAAGCTGCTTTAATTCGTGATGCTGCATTGAAAGATAGTCCAAAAGTCAAAAGACCTTCAAAGGTCTCAGCAAAAAAAAACGAGGGATGGTGGAAAAAAAACGTAGCCCTTATAAAACGAGCTGTATTAGCAATGATCATAACAACTATTTATAAAATGATTTTAATTACTGTTCGCATAGTCGAGCTGAACAAACCAAAAGAGCTGCCTGGTAAAAACAACGAAAAACAACCATTTCAATTCGCCCATTGGCATGGCGAAGGCTTAATGCTGCTATATCCATGGCGAAATAAAAATCTGAACCTGCTTGCGAGTAAAAGCCCTGATGGTCAACTGGCTGCTGCTGTCGTAAAAAAATTTGGTTATGAATTTGTCCATGGATCTTCCTCATCTGATGGACTTACCGGGTTACTTCAATTGGCTCAATCGGCCAAGGAAGGAAAAAGTACCGCTTTGGCTGTTGATGGTTCAAGAGGTCCGATACATCGTGTAAAACCGGGCGTTGTCGAGTTAGCACGTCAGACACAGGTGCCTATCCAGACTGTTGTTTGTATTTGCAATAGAGGGTGGGTATTGGAAAAAAGCTGGGACAAGATGCGCATTCCTAAACCGTTTAGCAAAGTATTTATAAAATATGGACCAGCGATACCACCTCCACCGCCGGATAAACATTTACATAGCGATTCTTTTAAAAAAACCGTGCAAGAGGTGGAAGACGCTTTGAAACAAACAAAAGGCGAAATCAAAGATTCCCTTTCTTGCAGCAATTATTAAAAAGCCAAGTGTTTCTATAATATTAAATCTAAATCAAGGTGAACGTTTTTTTGGGTTTGTTTTCTTGATGAGACAGATGATGCAGAACTGCTTCCTGATTATTAAAGCCTTTTACATCGAGCAAAAAACGAACAATTGAAAGATAAAATTTTGGAATAATTGCATGAAGAATAAATATAATTTTCCAGTTATATACATTGATGGTACAAGAAAGTGTAATTTGAACTGTCCACTTTGTATGACAGGGTCTAACAATCCGTCTATTGTAGATGAACATGCCCATAATGAGCTTACTTATGATGAAATTGTAGAGAAAATATTGATTCCGGGAAAGGATCTTGGAGCGAATCAGATACAGTTAGGGGGGGGAGAGTTTTTGATTCGTCCGGATGCTTTAGAAATTATTCGGACATCAATTAAGCTCAATTATGAAATAAGATTACTGACCAATGGCAAAATCCTTGATGAAAAGATGATTTTAAAGTTAAAGGAGATTGCAGAAAGAAAAATTGTTTTGGTGTTTGGAGTAAATTCATTAGAAGATATTGAAATGAATAACTGGACACGTGACACTCAACAAAATCATTTTAGACATTTAATTGAGTTGTGCAGCAAATTCAAGGTAAGAAAACATGTTGTGGTGACTGTAAGTAAAGAAAATCTTGCTTGTTTGGATAATACTCTTCAATGGTTAGATGATCATCGCATCTCATTTAACAGGTCTCCTTTTATTGGTAGAATGTCTGGAAAAGAGTTTTTTAAGGATTATGCCTTTTCTAAAGAAGATATGGAGAAAGTGATTCATCCCAGTCTAGTGAATAAAATAAGTGGTTATTTCAGTTATACTCCATTTTTTCTTTCCCCTGAGGTTCATGCAGAAATATCCGGAGGGAAAAGTTATAATAGTACAGTTCCCCAAAATCCACACATTGGATGTTGGATTGGATCGTGGATCGCAATCGGTTCAGAAGGGAATGTTTCGCCCTGCACAACAATGCTGGATGAAGTGATTGCCGGGAATATACGAAACCAGAGTCTTTTCGATATTATTGATAAGAGTAAAGTGTTCAATGACTTACTTAACAGAGACGAGGTAAAAGGAAAGTGTGGAAAGTGTCGCTACAAAAGAACTTGCAATGGATGTCGGTCACTGGCGTATTATCATACCGGGGATTATATGCAAGAAGACCCAACCTGTTTTTTTAAACCCAAAGATGAATCGACGGTTTCAGAATTTGAAGAAATTACAAATAAAATTTTTAGAAAATATGCAAGGTTGGCAAGACGAGTTGGCTTAGCAAAGAAAGTTGTTTGAAGGATATTTTCTATGTCTGTTTAAAATGATAAAAAGGACTTATTCGTCTTTATGGTTATTCTTAATGACCTTCCCGGCCTCTGGTTTTTCCAGCTTTCGAAAGACTCAATGAGCTTCATCATGAAGTATCTCCAAAATTTGATATTGTCTCAATGAAAGTTTACTTTTCTAACCAAAAGATAGAGAAGGACGGCAGCGGCGCGCAGAAAAGTTTGAAATTCGATTTTTAATTATACTGCACTCCTCTCTTTCAACCAGTAATCGCTATTTCTTTAAATTTATCACTTCGGTGCTTAGCAGGTGTAAGCCTTATTCCTCATCCTTACATAAAAACAGTTCTGACTGAAGATAAAGTAAACATAAGAGGATCCTTTCCTGATGATTTGTTCGCCATAAAATATTCCAGACAAATTGAAAATAGCAAGATTATCCGAAAAAAGCGCAAAAAAATCTGATAAAAACGCAAAATAGTCCGACAAATAAGCAAGATAGTGCAAGCATTTATTGCTTTTCAGGTGATAAACTTTTGAACACTGATAGCTATAATTGAAAATATTATGGAAACGATTAAACAGAATAGTATTATCCAGGCAATAATTTTGGAGGACCCTAAATGAAAGCGAATCTTGTTGTAACGGGCATATTTATTTCTATCATGTTAATTGCTAATGAGGCGTCAGCAAAAGATTCACCCCTTGAAAAGTCAAGAGGAGAAATAATTTATAGTGTCCACTGCGCTGTATGTCATGGCATCCAGGGGAAAGGCGATGGGCCGAGCTCTGCTGTTTTAATCCCAAAACCACAGGATTTCACAGAACCTGAAGTCAAGTCTATATTAACAAAAGACAGGATGATGAAATCTATCATGGATGGCAAGCCCGGTAGCCAGATGGAAGGATGGAAAGAGAAGCTGTCAAATGAGGATATTGAGGCTGTTGTAGAATATATTAAATTATTGTGATGAGTAAAATATGAAAAAAAGGTCCCTTTTATTCTTTTTATTTGCTTATTTATTTTTTGCTGCCAATGCATCTGATTCGCTTGCTGCAATGGGAGGGCCTGATTCTTACGGTTATTCCTGGGTTGATTCTAACGCGCCGTCACCTTCAATAGCTTACAACTGGATGGATATCTCCGCAACGGGGACGGTTGCCATTTCTAGCTGTGATGATTGTTCAGAGAATGTCCCCATCGGTTTCAACTTTATTTACTATGGCAACACTTTTTCTTCCATTAATATAAATTCCAATGGTTCGCTATCCTTAGATGGTTCTTTTAACCAATATTCTAACAGACCCGTTCCTAACAGTGCTTTTCCTAATAATATTATTGCTCCATTCTGGGATGATCTTTATATCAGTTCTCCGGCGCTTGTTCATTATCAAACGTCAGGTACAGCGCCAAACCGGATTTTCACTGTTCAATGGTCTCAGGCAAGGTTTTATAACCCCAGAGCTGCATCTTTGACTTTTCAAGCATTGTTTCATGAAAACGGCAATATCCTATTTCAATACAATTCAATGAGTGGTGGCGCATGGAATGGCGGCTCCGCAACTATCGGGATTGAAAATTCAGATGGAACTGTTGGTCTGCAATATTCATATAACAGCGCCGTTATCTCTCCCGGTCTTGCTATTTCATTTAGTCGTTCACTGGAAGTCGGGTCAACTTATCCGCCGAATGATGCTACTGGAGTAAAGCTCAATTCAAATATTCTTGCAACTTTTAATACGCCTCTCGATACGTCATTGATTTCAAATTCATCCGTTACGGTAGTCGGCTCTCTAAGCGGTCAAATGGAAGGTGTAATCAGTTATATCCCCTTTAGTAACACTATTGAGTTCAATCCATCAGTCGACTTCTTACCTGACGAAACGATCACAGTAACTTTGAATCCCGGGCTTGCCAATACATTGGGCAAAGTTTTGAGTTCCGAATATAGCTGGACTTTCGTTGCAGGTAATGTTTCTGATGGTGTTGCGCCTTTGCCGGTAGAGGGCCTTGTTGTTTCTGATGTACCCTATGATAGCGGGGGGGCAATAGATATTTTATGGTCTCCTGTGACAGCAGATGACCTCTTGTATTACCGGATATACAGGGGGGAGACAGTTCTGGAGAATGTTCAGGGACTGACGCCTGTCGGAATTACTGACGGAGGTTCGTTTGTTGACGATAGTGCAGTTGATGGTGTTGAGTATTATTACGCTGTGACAGCCGTTGACTCGAGTGGAAATGAGGTGTCTGTAGTTCAATCAGCCGGCCCTGTATCTTCGGCAGATGATCCGCCGCATGTGCCGACAGGTTTGAGCGCTGACTTAGCGGGCACAGGTGTATCTTTGTACTGGAATAGTAATACTGAGGCAGACTTTGCAGGGTATAAGATTTACTATGGAACCTTGAGCGGGAGTTATGAAGTGGCGTTGGATGTTGGTAGTAGTATCAGTTATGAACTCAGTGGGCTCCAGAGTTGTACAAACTATTATATAGCTATTTCAGCCTATGATTTGGCAGGCAATGAAAGCTCTCTTTCTCCTGAAGCAGTTGTTAATAGTGGTAATCCAGGGAATCCGACTGCGCCGACAGGACTATCGGTCTCGGCAGGAAATGGTTTGGCTACTATAAGCTGGAATGCAAATCCGGAATGCGATGTTAATAGCTATTATGTCTACAGGCGTGCATCTGGCGAGACCGGATATGAGTACCTTGGAATTGTTTATGGTGTTTCAAACACGACATTTACCGATTCTAAAGTAGTAAATGGGATGACATACTACTATGCTGTTGTGGCAAAAGATACTTTCAATTACACAAGTTTATATTCCAATGAAGTTTCTGTAATAGCAGTCGATACCACTGCACCTTCACAGCCGACAAACGTTAGCGGCTATCAGACAAACAGCGGTATTGGTATACAATGGTATCAAGGTTATGCACCGGATATTGCAGGTTATAAGGTGTCTTACGGTACCAGCAGCGGAAATTATGCGCAGACATTAAATTGGTCATACGCATCGGCAGGTTGGAGGTCTTATAACCTTAGTGGTTTGACGGATTGTACCGACTATTATATTGCTGTCAGTTCCTATGACCTCTCCGGGAATGAAAGCTTGCTTTCCGGTGAGCTTGTATATAACAGCGGTCAGGCTGGTAATCCTTCCGCTCCAATGGGTCTTGGAATCCTGTCGGAGGAGTCCAAAATTTCAGTCACATGGGCCTCAAATCCGGAATGTGATATTAAAGACTATTATGTTTACCGGCGTGCAGGCACGCTAGGTAATTACCAATATATGGGAACAGTTTCTGAAACCACATATATAGACACGAAGCTGGTTCATGGCACGACGTACTATTACAAAGTCGTGGCCCGGGATGGGACCAATAATACAAGCGGTTATTCTCAGGAAGTCTCGGCTGTTGCCATTGATACTACCTCGCCTGCTCCTCCATCGGGTATATATGTACAATCGAGTAATGGCACGGATTATCTTTATATTAACTGGAATAACAATACGGAAAATGACATAGGTAGTTACAAGATATACTACGGTACTTCCAGCGGTGAATATCTGCAATCGGTAACGACAGGTACTCAAAGCTACTTCTATCTTAGCGGTTTACCCGGCTGCATTCCTCATTATATTGTTGTGACGGCACTCGATTTATCAGGTAATGAAAGTAGTTATTCTCAGGAAAAAACAGGGATGGTTGCTCTTTCTTCAACGCTTCAGGCGCCGACAGGTTTAACAGCATCTTCGGCAGAATCTGTCATAACCCTTAATTGGACTCCCAATACGGAATGTGACGTCCAGGGTTATAAGGTATTTAGAAGTACGGCAAGCGGGAGCGGTTATCAGAATATTGCCTATGTTACGTCGGGAACTTCCTATGAGGATAAAAATTTAGCTCATGGCGCCAGCTATTATTATACGATTAAAGCTGCAAACTGGAACGGACTGGAAAGTTCCTATTCATCTGAAGCTTCAGCCGTAGCCATAGATACAACACCACCTCAGAAACCTTCCTGGGTTAATGCCTCGGCAGGGGAGAATCATGTGAATGTCAGCTGGTCGGCAAGTCCCTCTCCTGACATAAAGGAATATACGGTTTCTTATGGTACACTATCAGGCAGTTATGAAAGCAGCACAGTCACAGCAAATCTGAGCGCTACACTGTCGGGCCTGTCGAGCTGTACAACATATTATGTTGCAGTAAAGGCTTCAGACCTTTCAAACTTGTTAAGCAGTTATTCAAACGAAGTTAGCGTCAAAACCTTTCTTTCCGGAACTCCATCTTCTCCAACAGGATTAGCGGGAGAAGGCGGTAATAATTCTGTGCATCTTTCATGGGCAGCAAATTCAGAATGCGACATTAAGGAATACAGGATATACAGGAAATCCTCTCCTGGTGGCAGCTTCCAGCATGTTGCTACAACTTCAAATGTAACCTACACTGATGCAAATCTTGCAAGTGAGGCGACTTATTATTATCACGTCAAGGCCGTTGATATTTCCGGCCTGGTCGGTTCTGCTTCCCTTGAGATTTCGGCAACTACGCAAGATACAACGCCACCTGCGATACCGGTTCTTACTCCAGGTTTATGGTTGTTTACAGCTGAATCGGTATTTACTCTCAGTGGAACCAAAGAAGCTAATTCATCAATAAAAATAAACGGTGCAGAGGTCGTAGCTCTCAATCAAAGTACGGACTGGACTGCCGGGGTCACTTTGACTGAGACCAATAATACTTTCAGTATCACCTCTGTGGATCCTTCAGGTAATGAGTGCCAGCCTCTGAGTGTTACTGTTGTACGAGATACGGTGCCGCCCTTTATATCCGGTTCTGTCCCATCAAATAACCAGTCAACTATGCAGGAAGTGACGGCTGTAACGATCACCTTATCTGATTCAGGCTCCGGCGTTATGATAGGTTCTTCACAAACTGATGCCCTGGTTAAGAATAGTCAGAATGTGGATATTCCGGGTGCCTGGAGTACGGCAGGTAATGATCAAATTATTTTTACGCCTTCTGTCCCAATGCCGGAAGAAGTCTACACGATTACAATCCAGCCGGTAGATAATCTTGGTAACAGGGGCGTATCGACATTAGTATTTGCTGTTGATCAGACGCCGCCGCCACCGCCGGAAATATCCACCTTTTCATCACTCAGCAATGCTTCGGCACAAACCATATTGGGGACTAAAAGTACGGATTCATCAGCCGTAATTGTTAAAGTTAACGATACGGTCATGTCTCAGGGAAGTACGACATATCCCGATTCAACATCATGGCGGGCCGTTATAAGCGGTTTTGTTGAAGGCGCAAATATAGTAACGGCCATTGCAAAAGATAGCGCTGGTAATTTAAGTGAATCCGTATTTGTAGAAATTGTTTATGATACAACCCCCCCTTCGGTTCCTGCCGTCAATCCTGTTGCCTCAACAACAAGGGATTCCCTGATAACTTTGACCGGCTCTAAAGATGCCGGTTCCTATCTTTATGTAAATAGTGTAAAAACATCAGCCGATTTTTCAATTGATACATGGGAATATAATAAATCTCTTGTCGAAGGAATTAACAACATCAGTTTTTATGCAAAGGATGAGGCGGGTAACCAAAGTCAGACTGTTGCAGTACAGGTAACGAGAGATACGACGGGACCTGTTATTTCTTCTTCGACGCCTTCAAAAAATATCTCTACAAACAGCGCAGGTACGATTGAGATAACCCTCTCCGATGCTTATTCTTCCGTTGATCTCCAGGGGTCACTTGCAGGCGCCCTTGTGAAGAATAATGAAGGAAGTGAGAAAGAGGGGACATGGACGGTATCGGGCGACAATATCATCTTCAGCCCGCAACCTGCGTTGACGGACAATATTTATACCGTAATAATACATCCCATTGATGTTCTTGGTAATACAGGCGCTGCAAGCTTCAGCTTTACACTGGATACCACTAAGCCTGTTGCACAGTCGTTAAGTATGAATCCTTCTTCACCTCACAGGGCTGAGAATGTTTCCTTTACTGTAACCTTCAACGAAAATATGAATACAGGCGTCAAGCCGGGACTGGTATTTACCAAGGGACTGTTTTCTTCAAATCATACTGTTTCAAGCGGCTACTGGATTGATTCCAGGCGGTGGAGGGGCACCTACACCCTTACTTCCACTATGGGAGACGGTACATACACGCTTACCGTTAGTGATGCAAAAGATAAGGCAGGGAATGTCATTAATTCGAAGGATATGGGCATATTCATCCTTGACACGACGTCGCCTGAAACTCCGCTTATCAATACTGTAACCACTCCCACGAAAACGGCGACCCAGATTATCAGTGGGACAAAGCCGGAAGGCACGTCATTAATAGTAAACAACGTAAAACGTATCAATCATAATCAGGAAGCAACCTGGAGTTACAGCTACCCTCTGAAAGAAGGCGCCAATAATATAAATGTCAGGGCCAGAGATGAGGCAGGCAATGATTCAACGGCTGCAACGACATCTATAACCCTGGATTCAACACCGCCTCTCTTTACCATTGATGTCTACTCGGCCCGTTCAGCCTCTGAGACTCAAACCATATCAGGAAAAAAGGAGCCAGGCTGTGTAGTTATGCTTAATGGTGAGCTATTATTCGACGAGACTGATGTAGAGAGTACATGGTCTTACACGATAACGCTTGTAGAGGGTCTTTCCAATCATCTTGCCTTTACAGCGACAGATGCCTTAGGCAACAGGGTAAGTAAATCAATCGACATTGTATATGATCTCTCTGCCCCTTCACCTCTGGCAGTCGGGGTGCTGGCAGCCGATGGCAGCGGAAGGGGTGATACGATAAAGCTTGACTGGAATGCGTACAGCGAACCGGCTGACCTTGCTTACTATCGTATCTACAGGTCTTCGGAATCCATTAGTGATGTGACAGGTATGGATGCCGAAGCCACCACAAACAGGGGAGAAAAAACGTATGTTTTCACCGGACTGACGGAAGGCTCCACCTATTACTTTGCCGTTGAACCAGTGGATATGAGTGAAAATTCCAGAACCGATGTTAATGACGCTTCAGGTGTTCCTGTTGATGCATTGGCTCCTGAAAACGTTACAGTTAAGTCCGTCACAGCAGGCTATAATGTTACCTTGGGCAACTGGATAAAGGTAGAGTGGAATGCAAGTGCCGACAGCTGGGGAGACCTTACAGGCTACACAGTTTATTTCGATAACGGAGCCGGTTACGATGGCGGGACAAAGCTTGCCAATTCAACACTTTCTTTCACAAAGAGCGGTCTCGAAGATGCCACAGCGTACAAGTTCAAGATTACTACCGAGGATGATCTTGGCAACGTGAGTGGAGGTACCGTCACATCAGGTGTGACGAGGCTTGACAATCCTGTGGGACTTACCGCTACACCTAAAAATGCTAAAGTGATCCTCAACTGGGATGCCATCACTTCTCCTCATCTGAAGTACTATGTTATCTATCGCCTTGCATCGTCGGGACAACAGACGGACATCGGCGGCATGACGCAGGTAGGATCAACAGCAGGCACAGGCTTTACCGATACAGGGGTTGTGAACGGTACTACCTACCAGTATGCTGTCACATCGCTTAATAATTACGGCGCAGAAAAAACAACCGTCGCTAGCATAAGCGCCAAACCGAGGGAAGACGACGTTCCGCCTGTTGTGGACAGCATCAACCTGACCGAGAACCATGTCATTACGGCCAACAAGACGATTACCGCTACGGCTGTTGATTCCGAAAGCCCCGTAGAAAAGATGGATATCTATATAGACGGCGTGCTGGCCACAACTGTTACCGGCGCCAGCCTGAGTTACGCCTGGAATGTAATTGCTGTTGCAGACGGCAACCATGCCATCAGGGTCGTTGCTTATGACAAGTTTAACAACGCCGGTGAGGTGACAAGGAACGTGGTAGTGAGGCTTGCGCCGCCATCGAAGCCGACAATTACGGGCCATACGGTGGTGACTACAGCGCCGGAGTATAAAGTTAACGTCAGTTGCAGCGCCCCTGCCGATACGATGGTTACCTTCTACCTGAACGGCATAGCCATAGCCACGAAGGAGAGAGTAAGCGGTTTAACCTTTAGCGGTATCGTTCTCAATGAGGGTGATAACCTGCTTACGGCCAAGGCTTCCCATCGGGGTGGAGAGAGCGCTTATTCCAATCTCTACACTGTTACTGTTGATACAGGCGCGCCGTCAGCTCCGGCAGGTCTAACGGCGAAGGCCCTTGCAGGTGGAGCGCTGCAGTTTACCTGGCAGGCCGGCGCCGGGGAGGTACCGACAGAATATAACCTTTATGGAGGCAGTACTGTTTTTGCTTCATCTTCCGATGCCGGTGTTGCAAAGGTAAATACAGCTTCCATCAAATATCTCTTTAGCGAGCATATACCACTTGATGACAGCCTCAGGTATTATGCCGTTACCGCCCTTGATAGCGCAGGCAATGAGAGTGGCATTTCTAATGTTATATCCATTGCTTCCGACCGGTCTGCGCCATCCCTTAATTCGGTAACCTTCAAATATACTGATAACAATGGTTCCGTATTGGATCCGGTCTCAGTGGCAGGAGCGGGCACTGTTAACGTAGCGGTGTCTGTAAGCGAAACCCTTTCAGAGGTCCCCTTCTTCAGTCTGGAACCCCAGGATGGTTCGCCTGTAGTTGTATCGCTGAAGAATGAGAGCGAAAACAGGTGGACCGGCAGTTTCAGTGTTAACTACCTATCGCCTCACGGCCCCACGACCTACAAGTTCTCCGGTAAGGACCTTGTCGGTAACAGGGGCAATAACAGTGGTACCGGCATCAGGATTGATATGAAAGGCCCCGTTGCGACTATCCTTTCACCAACGGCGCTGCTTCAGAAGATAAGCAATCCGGTAACTGTAAATGTGCAGTTTGATGAAGCGCCCGTCGGAATACCGCAAATGCAGTTCAGAGACACAGAAGGTATGACTGCGGAGATTGCGGGACTTGCTCACGGGGGAGACGGAAAGACTTTTACAGGAAATGTAAACGTATCAAGTCTTGCAGATGGAGACGCTACATTCATCCTCGTTGAGGCAAGGGATAACTTTAACAACAAGAGCACAAAGGTGACTTCCGGCGAGAAAATCCTTCTTTATACGGACAGTGTACCGGCGCCTCCGGCGCCGAGTGGGCTTACTGCAAGGACCATTACAGGGGGAGAAGTTAAGCTTTCCTGGAGCGGTGTTGCATACAAGTACCAGGAGCCATCTTATAAACTGTACAGGGCAGGCGATGGGGAGACTGTTCCAACACTTATTTACAGTGGAACCTTGCTTACATATTCCGATGTTCCGCCCCAGGATGGTTCCTATGTATATTCAGTTGCTGCGGTAGGACTGCTCAACAGCGAGGGCGAAAAGAGCGCAGGAGTAAACGGCCTGTCCGATAGAACAGCTCCGCCTGTGCCGACGGGCCTTGTCCTGAACCTCGATGGAAACGGTGTAAATGCCTTTTGGGAGGGGGTGCAGGTAGCCGGCGATATCCCTGTAGAAGTGCCTAAATATTACAGGCTTTACAGGTCCGGTGGAAATATTGTATCCATTAGTGGATTAAGTGAGATAGCTACGGTAATTACAACTACTGCTACGGATTCGTCGCCTGCAACATCCAAGCGGTTCTATGCCGTGACAGCTCTTGATGCGCTGGGTAACGAGAGCGCGCCGTCACAGACGGTGGAGATTTCTTTCCCCGTAGCTCCCGTTAAGAACCTCTATATGAAGAGAATTGATGGCGGGGCTCCGGTGATTACCTGGGAGGCGCCCGAGCCGGGCCTTCAGGGGTATTACATATACAGAGATGATATTAAAATTACACCGGTACCAGTACAGGTGGCCGGTTATACGGATGCTTCCTACGAAGAAGGAATGACCCGTACTTATGGTGTATCGTCCATCAGCAGCCTTGGCACGGAGAGTCCTATTAAAGAGGTGACGGCATCGCCCTTCCATATCGGTCTGCCGGAAGGCACTCTCATAAAACAGGGTGTGCTGGAGAGAGTACCTGTCCTGCTGACGAATAGTGGAAATGCAGACATAGAGGTGAAGAAAATTACCATTAAAGTCGGCAGCAGTTCAGCCAGTACACTTAATGGTCCCTACCAGCTTGCTGCAGGCGGTTCGATAACTGTAGAAAAAGTTGCTGCCGCGGCATACAGTTCACAGCCGACTATAGCCGTTGCCGCCTCGGCCATCTGGCAGCCTTCTCCGGGCGTTACCGTTGAGGTTTCTGAAACGTCGCTTGCAGGGGTGGCTCCGGGGGGAGCATTGCTAGAGATTTTCAATGAGCCTCTGGTCAGAGGAACAGACGCCTCTATAACACTTCGGGTTCATAATAAAGGCTCGGCGAGGATGGAATTCCTGACAAGCCAGAATAACGGGCCGACAAATCATGTAGCGGTATACCTGAAAGACGAGGATGGAAATGTGCTTGCATCAGGCAGACTCGACCAGAGAACGGGGGGAGTTGTCAATTCGTCAGGCTATGCATCGGCAAGACTTGAGCCCGGTGAAAGCATTACAACGGATCCGATAATATTTAAAGTACCTTCGTCGGCACCCTTCAAGGTTTATCTGGAAGCCGTAATAAGTAATACCTATTATCACTATGGCCAGTCCGATCAGGTTACGGCGCCCGGAATCAAGCAGCTTACAGAAACGACGATAAGCAATACTACTTATCGAGCTGAGGCGTCTCTTGCTCAGGACTTTTATGTGAAAGCACAGCCCGTTTTGATTACAGGTCAGGCTATAAACAATTTAAGCGGTGAGCCTATGCCTTTTGTTCCGGTAAACCTTTATATCAGCGTAAAAGGCTACGACAGACATTATACGGTCAATACGAACTCGGAAGGGAGTTTCAGTTATACCTTCCAGCCAGGTTCAAACGAGGCCGGAAATTATTCCGTATGGGCAAACCATCCTGATATTGCAGATAGGAATATCCAGGCTACCTTTACTATTGCCGACATGTCAGTTGGACCTCGTTATGCAAGCATAAAATTGACCAAGGGAAAGACCTATGATATTCCGGTAACCATATACAACAAGGGCGAGACGCCTTTGACAGGTCTTACCCTTTCAACTGCCGCATCACCGGGGATTACAGCAAGGGCCCTTACCGACGGCAGGACGACAATCAGTGGTGGAGAGCGTTATAGTGTGAGGTTCAGGCTTACGGCAGCCCTGGACGCTCCGGATAGCGCTACGGCGTCTCTCGACATATCTACGGCCGAAGGGCTCACCGGTAAAGTATCAGCAAGTGTTGCACTGATCAACGCTATACCGGTCATAAGGACCAGCCCCTCTTATATCGATACGGGGATGGTCAGAGGCGGGCAGCAGGTAAAAACCTTTACTATTTCAAACACAGGTGGTGATGTTTTACGGAACGGTCGAATAGAAGGCCCGTCAAAGTCATGGATAAGCCTGACTACGGGAAGGGTTATCCCCGATCTGGCGCCGGGAGAAAGTTACGAAGTAGGTCTTATTATCAGACCTGAAGAAACGATTGGACAGGGCGTCTACAATGATTCCATCAGGATTGTGGCCGACAATCATATACCTTACAGCTATAACCTGCAGGTAACAGTCGTCACCGATGCCGTGGGCAATGTTCAGTTCGACGTCCTGAACGAACTTTTAGCCGATGTGAGCGGAGCCAGCATTCGCTTCCAGCATCAGCAACTGAGTGAATTGATATACACAGTCACAACGGCAGCAGACGGTACGGCGACAAAGTACGATCTGCCTGAAGGAAGGTATACTTTCAGTATTACAGCTCCCGGCCACAAATCTTTCTCCGGCTCCTTCGTTATTGAGCCCGGTGTAACCAGGATTGTTCCAATCGCTCTTGAAGTGACGCTTGTTGAAGTCGAGTGGAGCGTTGTACCGACAGAGATAGTGGATAAGTATGAAATCAAGATAAGCCAGACATTTGAAACGGAAGTGCCTGTTCCGCTGCTCATTACGGAACCTGCGTCACTGACCCTGCCTGAATTGCAGCCGGGAGAAGTATTTAATGGTGAGTATACAGTGACCAACTACGGCTTGATAGGCGTCACGGAAGTTAACATTAACTTCCCGCGTACTATCGGCGGGGAATACGATATTGAAATCCTTACCACAATCCCTGACAGTATCGATGCAATGCAAAAAATAACCATTCCATACAGGATTAGCAGACGGGAGGCGGCGCCGGATACGGTTGCGTCACTGGATAATGGCACTGCATATGCCTGTTCCGACAGCCTCTATGATGAAGTGAGCGGTTTTGGTGGATCATGCGGCGAGAGTTTTAGTATTACCGTTTCCGGTTCAACCATAATATGCCCTGGCGCCCTTAATGAGTCGAAGGTAACAAAATCGACAACCTTTTATGGTTCCATCCCAAAATCCTGTGGTGACGGCGGGACCGGTGAAGCTGATCCCTTTGGAGTCGGCGGAGTAAGTACCTATAGTGGGTACGGTGTGGGTGGCGGTCAGAGCAGTGGCGGGGAGATTATCGATGGTAAGGTTACGACTTCACTTTCCGGCAGCAGTGGCGATGGGGGATGTATATATCCTAGATCTCCCGAGAAGCCTGAATGTCCACTAGGCGGCTCTGGAGGCGGTTCAGATGATCCCTGTGATAAGTGCGATACTGATAAAACCTGTGTTACAACAGGCAGTGCCGTCAGTCTTGGAAACGGGACCTACCAATTTGAGGAGACGGACCTGAGAATACCGGCCAGGGCTATACCTATTGAATGGAGTAGAACCTACCGGTCAAACATGATCATGCATAACGGGACGAACTGGGTTTTTTCTGCTCCCATGGACGGGCCTTTAGGCTACGGCTGGAGCAGTTCCTATACGGCAAGGGCGGGCGCCGGCAGTTACATGGATGGAAAAGGGAACTACTTTACCTTTGATATAGCCGATGACGGCACCTATACAGCCAAAAAAGAAAACGGCCTCAGCCTGAGGCTAACCGAAACGGGTTACGAGGTAACGCACTTTGGCGGCAATACGGAGACCTTCGATAGTTCCGGAAGACTTCGGACAATCAAAAATATCCGGGGCAAGACGGTAACCATAACCTATGCCGAGGAAGAGCCCCAAACGATGAAATGGCCCATGCCACTGTCAGTAATAGATGCAGTGGGCCGGGAGGTTCTCACCTTTAGCTACGATACGGAAGGCCATATTACAGCCGTAACAGACATTGCAGGAAGGACCGTCAGCTATGAGTATGATGAATCGGGGAACCTTACAACAGCAGTTCTGACGGCAGGAGACGCCACTCCCATAACACTTGGCAGTTATACTTATGACCTGACCGTTTACCCCGTTCCGCCGGTGAAGTGCTCATATAAAATTGTTTCGCATAATCCCAGAGTGGTTATCGGCACATGCCAGACAGGAGAGCAGGAAAGCGCTACAAATAATTACCATAATATGATAGGCAAGACCAATGCCGTCGGTGATACCTACACCATTGCATATAATCCGAAATGGAGAAATAAGGGAATCGCACAGAGCATAACCGACCCTGCCGGCAATACCATGTCCTTTGAACAGAACTTTACCGGAGGGAGCTTCACCTATACCGATTATAGCGGACGAAAGAAAAGGAAGACCCTCAACTCGGTAGGAGACCTTATCCTGGAAGAGCTTATTGAAGAAGGCAAAGATCCCATAATACTCAAAAAAATAGAGTATCTTCAAAACCGCGTAGAGAAGATCACCGATGAGGTGGGGAATGTAAGGCTGCTCCAAAGGGATGAGTGGGGGAATGTTATCAGCAGAACCGATGGTGAAGGGAATGAGACAACATATACATACGATCGGGACGGAAACAAGCTAAGTGAGACTGATCCGCTGGGGACAATAACACAATATGAGTATGATGAATTTGGGAACAGGACGAAGCAAATTATGGCGGCAGGTACGTCTGACGAGGTTGTTAGTATTTATGCCTACAACGAGTGGGGTGAGATAACGTCAAGCACTATAAGCGATTCTATAACGACATACGCCTATGACGATACGGGTAACATGATCTCTATGACTGATCCTCTAGGCAATACTACCAACATGGAGTACGATGACCTTGGCAAGATGACGATGCTTATAGGCCCAAATGGCATCAGGACAGAATTTACTTATGATAGTTTAGGAAACAAGAAGATGGAAACGGATCCATTAGGCAATGAGACAAACTACAGCTATGATCTCAAAAACCGTTTAGTAAATGTAACGGACTCTCAAGGTAACGAAACAACATACGAGTATGATTTTAAGGACAGATTGATCTCCGTAACGGACGCCCTCAATATGTCAACAACCATGTCCTATGATGGTGCTGGGAATCTTGTTGAAATGACCAACGCAAAGGGAAATACGATTATCAATACCTACGACAGTTCGGGCCGGATAACTTCTGTTACAGACGCCGAAGGTAATATAGCACGATATGAATATACTTCCGTTGGGAGTGAATGTTCGTCCTGTTATGGCGGTAACAAGTCTATACCTGGAAAGATGACGGATCCGCTTGGGAATGAGATATTCCATTCATTTAATATGTCCGGTAGGCTGACGGTCCGGTCCGATGCCATGGGCTACAATACGTCCATGCTTTACGATGCTGTGGGGCGAATAACTGCAAAGACAGACGCCGAGGGGAATATAACGCGCTACAGTTATGATGCCTTGGGGCGGATGATAGAAGAGATTGATATGGAGGGTGGTATAATCACCTATACCTATGATAAGAGGGGCAATATGACTTCCCTTACTGATCAGGCAGGTAATACTACTACATTTACCTATGACCTTGCCGGGAGAAAGATAAAAGAAACGAGACCCATGGGACAAGTGACGGAATATAGTTATTACCTCGACGGACTTCTTAAAATGATTAAGGATCCTAAAGGCCAGGTAACGAGATATTCCTACGATGAGGTAGGAAGAGTCATAGAAGTTAACTATGATGACGGCAAAAAGGATACCTTTGGATATGATGCTGTGGGTAATATGACGAGTTATTCCAGTGCTGGAATCAGCGACACACTTACCTATGATGCGCTTGGTCGAAAGCTTTCGGAGACGGTTAATTACGGCGATTTCAGCAAGACCTATTCCTACACCTATGATGCTGTGGGGAACAAGGAGTCATACACCTCACCCGAGGGTGTAGCCTATACCTATTCATACAACAAAATAAATCAAATTAGAGCAATTAACTTTAATAACAAGACTATTAGTTATGATTACCAGTGGAAGAGACCAGTCAAGAAAACACTCCCCAATGGTTTCAGCTCCAATTATCAGTACAACGCAAATAGCTGGCTGGTAGAGCACAATGTAGGAAATGCGTCCGGTACACTCATGAACAGCCAATATACTTTCGACAGAGTAGGTAACACATTGAGTGTCACTTCGGGAGGGACAAGCCGGAGCTACAGTTACGACAAGATCTACCAGCTAACAGGGGCTGCGAATCCAGATCTTGCCAATGAAAGCTATGTTTATGACAATATTGGTAATCGGCTTACATTGGCAGTGGAAGGTACAGTGGCAGATGATTATAGCCATAATGCAAATAATGAACTGCTCTCTTCAGGTGATGTTGTATATTCATATGATGCCAACGGGAATACGGTAAGCGCCACAAAGGATGGAAAGACAACAAATTATGTTTATGATGCGTCAAATAGACTGGTGCGTGTAGAACTTCCCGATGGTGGTTTGGCGACATACGCCTATGATCCTTTCGGGCGTAGAGTGAGTAAGGTAGTAGATGGTCTTACCACCTTCTACTTTTACAGTGAAGAGGGCCTCATTGGTGAGTATGGCCCAGACGGAACTCTTAAGAAAACCTACGGATGGAAGCCCAATATGACATGGGGCACAGAGCCGCTTTTCATGATAGAAAATGGAGATTACTATTACTACCATAATGACCATATCGGAACGCCTCAGAAAATGACTGACAGTGGTGGTAATGTAGTCTGGGGTGCCAGATATACAGCCTTTGGTGAGGCAGTGATTGAGCAACAGTCGACAATTGAGAATAACCTAAGATTTCCAGGACAATATTTTGATGAAGAGACAGGATTGCATTATAATTGGATGAGATATTATGATCCTGTTGCCGGAAGGTATACGCAGGCTGATCCGATAGGTTTTGAGGCGCTGGATGAGAATCTTTACAGGTATGTCCAAAATAATTCCATAAATTATAGGGATCCGCTTGGACTTTTTCTAAATGCACCAAAATGTTGGGATGTTGAAGAGTATAATGAAAATTCAGGTTGGAATGATAGCGTGGAAACGGATGTAACAGTAGCAACCTACTTTCAGCTCCCTCGCTTTATTTATGAATATGGTGGGCCTGGAGTCAATAATCCTTTTACTGCTATAAAGTTTCCAGCATCACCAACTATCAACATTAAGTATCAGTGGTATGATATTCAGCTTGTCACAACTAAGACTTATGCAGTTTCTCAATATATGAAATGGGTGACAGTGGTGTGTGAAGTAGAATACTATGATGAATGTGGTAATGTACAAACAGATAAGACTTTTGAACCAAATGTGCCTAAACATGGTGAACCACTGAGGAATTTAATTTCTGAAACCAGTGAATGGGACACTAGCTATAGTCATGATAATCCTTATGACTCAAATGTGCCAATTATACCTTAAAAATTTTATGGAGCTAATTATGAAATTTAGATTATTTATTAGAAAAGCATTATGTAGTTGTTTGCCCTTACTCTTCATAATTGTGGTCAGTGTAAATGTATCTGCTTCACAAGATGATTATATTGACACTGAAGAATTAATTTCAGTGATAAACACAAAGAATGTTGATAGTGTGATCGAAGCTCTCAATAAAGTAAATAAGATGCGCTATCAGGGAGAAATACTGCCATTAATTAAGGATTTATGGGGTGGGAACAAAGACAAGTATCCAGAGTTGTCATGGGAAACAATCAATAAGAATATAGTAAAGGTAAAAATTGCCGGAGTATTATTGCAGGCAAAAAGAAATAAAAAGATAGATGTTGATACGGAAGAAATAAGAAAATATGTCACTGAGTATATTGTGAGTGATGATGTTCATTTATCAATTAATGCAATGTTGGCTTTATCAATTATTGATGACGAAAGAGATGTAGAAAACATATTTAGCGTAGCTAAACAGCAAAAGAAAGTTACTTTCAGAACATCTATCTCCACATTGTCTCTAATGTGCAATAAAGCGGCAAGTGATGCATTAGATGAATTAGAAAAAATTGTTAAAAGCAATGAATTAAAGTTAATAATTATTGAAACGAGGAAAGGTTCGAGCGAATTTAAAAAGAATACTCATTGGTGTGATAGAAGTAGGTGATGTGTGATGATATTGAGGAATAAATAGAGATAGCCGACTAGCCAAGTAGGATGGGCACTGCCCATCACAAACACTGAAATTCCATGAAATGTATTTAGTTATTTATTGATAAAGTGGACTATGGGAAAGATTGTGCTGTGGGTTTGTTTGATGTTTATTTCGGGGTGGCCGCTCTTAGCTTATGGTGGAGACGTAAGAGAGGCGATAGCGGAAGGGAAGCTAAGGGAAGTTTTAACGAAAGATACTCGATGGAGTCTGAATGTGGTTGATATGAAAACAGCCAGGGAGACAATAAATGCGGGAAGCGCCAAAGGTGAAGCGCTTGTGCCGGCCTCTCTTATGAAGCTGGTGGTGGCGGGTGCAACGCTTGACCGTGCATTTGCAGGGGATGGGCTGCACATGACGACCACTATTTCTTATGACGGGGTGTTGGAGGATGGGCTGCTCAGGGGTAACCTTTACCTGGTAGGACTAGGGAATGCGCTTTTGTCTGCCGCTGAGCTTGAAACAGCTGTCCGTGAGCTTTCCCGCAAGGGCTTAAGAAGTGTTGAGGGAGATATCATTGCTGATTCCACCTTTTTTGAAAGTGGCGGTTTTGAAAGAAATCGGAAGGGTGCGGCCTATGCGATCCCTTCGGCCCTTGGACTTGATCTGCATACGGCAGCAGTGACGGTAATCCCGACAGAAGCGGGGGAGCCGCCGCAGGTTCGTGTCGAACCCGGGAATGGTGACGTCAGGTTTTCGGTCTCGGCGAGGACTGTTTCGGGGATGAAGAATACCATTAAAATCAGGAAGTCGAAAGATGATCTCTATCATATCGAAGGTAATATCCGCAAAGGCGGCGGTCATATAAAGAAAAGATTTGCACTGGAATCTCCCGCTCTTTTTGCGGCGGGCGTTTTAAAGGTAATACTTGTCGAGCAGGGGGTGAAAGTTAGGGGCAAAGCGATAGAGGGCAAGGTCCCTGCAGACTCGACAATGCTTGTAAAAATAGCTGCCCCTGAATTGGAAAAGTTAATCCATGATATGAACATGAACAGTCTTAATGTTGTCGCCGATAATCTATTGCTCCTGCTCGGCGCTGAGCGCTTCGGGAGGCCGGGATCGGCTGAAAAAGGAATTAAGGCGGCAGAGGAATTTCTTGCAGGGATTGGGGAACTAAGGGGGCAAGTGGCCAAAATGGCAGACGGGTCGGGACTCTCTGAAAAAAACAGAATTAATTCTGCGTATTTCACTGGTTATCTTTATGAGATTTCGAAGAGGCCATGGTTTAAAACTTTTAAGGAAAGCCTCCCCGAGGCAGGCAGTGACAGGGTGTTGATGAATAGCGGTTTTGATAATCCCCGTTTCAGGGTTAAAACAGCAAGGCTTGAAGAGGCTTATGGCTTGGCTGGGTATGGGATCGACAACAATGACAGACCCTTTGCCTTCTCATACATAGTCAACGGTAACAGGGGCGAGGTAATTGCCGCCGAGAGAAGCGGAGGTGTCATGATGAGAATACTGGAGGGAAATAATGGAGGTAATCCATGATGAGACGTTATATACAAGGATTATTGATAATTTTTACAGCATTCATAACGACATATTCCTACGCTGCCGATACGGCCTGCTCAAAGGTATCGATGGAGATTATACAGGAGCTTACCCTTGAGCGGATCGCTTTCGACGCCAAACTGGTAATATCCAACAAAATCCCCGACAAGGACCTTACAAAAGTCAGGGTAGATGTAATGCTCACTGATGCTAACGGCAATATAATGAACGACCTCTTTTTTATTAAGCTTTCCAGTACTCAAAATATTGATAGTGTGACAGGTGACGGCATTGTACAGGCGAATACGGCAGCTGAAGTCCATTGGCTGATCATTCCCTCACCCGGTACGGGGGGGGATAATGAAAGGGGCGTCTATTATTGGGCCGGCGCTACCCTGACCTATAGTGTCGGGGAGACAAATGAAGTCGTGCCGATTGCTCCTGACAGGATACTGATTAAGCCGCAACCTCTTCTGGTGCTTGATTATTTTATGCCTTATGAGGTTCTGGGAGATAACCCTTTTACACCGGAAAAGGTAGAGGCCCCGGTGCCCTTCCCGCTTGCTTTGAGGATACTCAACGATGGATATGGGATGGGTAAAAACCTTAAGATAGAATCTGCACAACCGAAGATAGTAGACAATAAACAGGGCCTTCTCGTTGATTTTCAAATTCTGGGTTCTCAGGTAAATGATACGCCTGTAACCCCGACACTTACCGCTGCTATAGGAGATCTTCAGGGTAAAAAAGCCTCTACGGCTTCCTGGGATATGATAGCAACATTGAGTGGAAGGTTTATTGAATTCGGAGCTGAATTTACACATGCGTCGGAACTGGGTGGTGAACTGACGTCACTAATTCAGGAGACTAATGCCCATTATCTGGTCCACATGGTCAGGGTTAATCGCCCTTACAGCGATAATTATCTCGATTTTCTGGCCGACTCTGACAGGGATGCAGATCACCTCCCTGATACTATATTCGAATCCGAAATTCCTAATGGATCAACGGACAGGGTGGATTCTGTTTCTCCTGTCTATACTGTGAGCGCCACCAATACTCCTGCAAGACCTACAAATGATAATCCCAAGGTAGAATTAAAAACGTCAAACCCTGTAGATGCAGGCTGGACGTACGTGAGAACTTCTGATCCGTCCAGGGGGATGCTGGCGCTGATAGATGTTGTAAGAAAGGACGGCACCCATCTGGATCCGCATAATTTCTGGGTAGATAAGAAGCTGGATGAGGACTATAAAGAGATATTCATGCTTCAGCTTCTTGATTACCGGGAAAGCAATGTCATTGATGGAACCTACATGCTTGTATACGAGCAGCCCGATGAGGATATCACACCGCCGGTAACTGCACTTATTTATGACGGATATGCTTATGCAGGTGACGCCGTTGTAATTCCGCCTGCTACGAGGATTGTCTTTACCGCCTCTGACAACGATGGAGGGAGTGGTGTTGATTATATGATGAAGAAGCTCAATGGGACAGATTCCGATTTTGTTCCTGCTGTTCCCTTTAACTTTAGCAGTGCGGGAAGCTATGCCGTCGATTACTATAGTGTCGACGCCGCCGGGAATACAGAAGAGATAAAGAGTACAACTATTGTTGTTGATGATTCACCGCCGGTCATTTCTTCCTTTACGGCAAACCCTGCTGTGATCATTCCACATGCTCCGGAAGGAATTGCTGCTGCAAGGTCACTCAACCTTAATATAACTGCTTCCGATAATGTGAGTAATCTTCCCCTGACGATCGAGATTGCAGCTGGAGAAAGTTTCTCGGCAGATGCTGTTGTAAGAACCATTGAAGGAGAACTTTCCGATAATACTGCCGGAGATTTTATATGGTATGGGAAAGAGGACGGCGGTATGTTGGCGGCTACAGGCAAATATACGGCAAGGGTAACCGTCAGGGATGGTCTGGGTAATGATGCTGATGTGAACCATCAATCTCAAATGACCGTTTCACTTGAGGTCGCAGAATGGTTTTCCGGTGACCGTGTAAGTTTCGGTGACGGTGAGGAGAAATATCCTTCCATTTCCGGGACGAGGGTCGTATGGCAGGACCAGCGGGCAGGCAACTGGGACATCTATTTCAGGGACCTGCCTGACGGTACGGAAACGGTGGTTACCTCCAATATTTCGGACCAGATATATCCTGATGTGGACGGTGGCCGCATTGTATGGCAGGATAGCAGGACCGATGGTGGGGATATCTATGGATATGATATAGCCACAGGCAGTGAATTTGCAGTCAGCACCGACACAGGCAATCAGGAAAGACCGGCAATTAACGGTGATTGGGTGGTCTGGCAGGATAATGGGGCCGGTAACTGGGATATCTTTGCCTATAACCTTTCTACTATGGAAAAGATACAGATCACAAACCATGAGCGTGACCAGATGAACCCGACCATAGAAGGGACGACCATTCTCTGGCAGGACTATCGCCATGGTCTGGGTGAAATTTACAGCTATGACCTTCTGAGCAGAACGGAAACGAGGCTTACCACAAATATTGACAACCAGACCGATCCGGTTCTTTCCGGCAATATCTATCTCTGGACGGACCACCGCAACGGTGGCAGGGACATCTACTTAAAGCAGGCCAACGGTGAAAGGCGGCTCACCTATGGCGCCGGTGATCAGGCCGGCGCTGACATTAACGGTGGTACCATCGTTTACACTGATTATGAAAAGGGGCTCAATGATCCGAACCTCGCTTTCTACGACATTGCCACAGGTCTCGGAGGCATCCTGAATGCCAATCCTGCAAAACAGGAGGAACCGGCTATTGGTGCCGGCTATGTGGTCTGGCAGGACAACAGGGGAGGAACATACAGGATCTACATGGCAGAGCTTGAGGTTGTAGCAGTTCCCCTTGATGTGACGGTACGGCCCGGCTTTAACCTGATTGCTGTCGGAGAGAGCCTCACCTCCCAGTATCCAACAGTGTCGGCGCTTATTTCCGCTTACGGTGTTGAACTTGGTATTGAAAAGGTCATGGCCCTTGATGCTCTTCATGGAACCTATTCCGTATTTGAGTATGATGGTGCCGGGACAAGCGGTGAGGACTTTGCTCTGAGAGCAGGGATGGCCATCGTCCTTTATACCGCAACAGAGGGGGCGATCAATGTGGCCGAAACAGGTGAAGTTGCTACTTACAGGCTATTGACCGGCACAAATGAGATTGGTATCCTCTCCATACCGATTGGTTACAGGGCCTATGACCTGCTTGAATCAGTCGGTTTGGACAAAATTCAGAGTGTAAGACGATTTAACGGCATCACCGGCAGATGGGAGACGGCTGCCGTTAAGCGTGACAGTGGAGCGGTAGCGCCTGTGGGCGTTAACTTTGACATTAGCCCCGGCGAAGGCCTGGTTATTACCATGATAGAGCGGATTGACGGATGGAAACCGTAACGATAGGCTCTGCAAGGTATAGGACCCAAGGGGAAAGGGGTATATGAAAAAGATTATTTCAATATTTATAGTACTACTGTTGTTCAGTCCTGTTGTTTTACATGCCGCTGAAAAGCCCGTTTGGAAGTGGATCAGCGCCAAGAGGGTTTACGATCTACTAAAAGAGGGAAGCGGTCTTTGGCTCGTTGATGTAAGAAGTGAGCACGCCTTTAACCGGGGGCATATGGTAGGCGCAATGAATATTCCCGGTAATACGTTGAAAGTAAAAAAGTTGCCTGAAAACCGTATTGTTGTACTGGTCGACCATTCTATTGGACAGAAGCTTGCCCGTGAAGCTGCTGAAATCCTTATTGGAAAGGGAATGAAAAAGGCCTTTGTCATGAAAGGGGGCATCGGCGCCTGGAGTTTGACGGGATACCCTGTGTGGGGAGATGCGGGAAAAAAGACCGCTTATGTTACGGCAAGAGATCTCAAGTGGGCGCTTCAAAAAGGAACGGAAATGAATGTTTATGATATGAGGGGGAAAGAGGTGGCTAAGGAAGGAACTGTTTCCGGAGCTGTTGTCGTTAAAGGTACAACACTTGATGAAAGGATTGAAAACCTTCAAAAGATATTTAAATCGGAACAAAAAAAGAAAAATCTTGTCATGAAGTTGAAAGGGGCGGGTGAACTGGTGCTTGTTTTTTCGGCTTCAGATAAGGGAAAAGAGCATGCTGAAATGGTTGCAATGTCAGCCGGCAGGCATGTGAGATATCTTCTTGGTGGATACGAGGCATTTGCCATGGACGGCAAAAAGGGGGAAACAAAGACCATCGGATCATGTCCCGTGTGCCCCCGTTCGGGCAAACAATAAGCCTGAATAATGACCGCTTAACTTGCAGGTGAAGCTAAGATTTTTTGAAAGCGCTGTGAAACCATATATTACACTGTAATTTCCTAAGTCCAACAGGCTCCTGGGATAAAAAGGTTGAGGTGTCCCGGTTCCGGAGCGTAGCAACCTCAACGTTTAACGCTTCTTGTTTTTCCCCTTTCTTTCAGCAGCAACGATCCCTCCAAATCCCGCTTAAAGTCAGATACTGCTTTCTTCTCCTCATCGTCCAGGTAAGTACGGTTGTGTTGCAATTCAATACTTTTGCAATCATCCTGGAAAGGTGAATCTACGTCATAAATGCTTGCCTTCAGGGTGTCTCGATAGTTCGCTCAAACGCCTGATTTGGAATTCAGGCTTCGGATAATAAAGTCTGTTTTTTCAAAAAAAATGCAAAAGAGCAATATATGTCGCTAATTTAGCAATATATGTCGCGACAAGGGTTCTATATTGTGCAATAATAGGCAAGTTCAAAAAAAGAGCAGTTTGTCTTGCATGGCTTTTTTGGTGGAAAGAAGGATGAGAGTATATAAAATTATTAGAGGCTGAGGTTTCCCTATATGGAGCATACCATACTGTTTGCGAATGCCAGGAATGAACATAGCGCTTCGATTTTGCAGTACCTGAGAGATGACTTTGAAATATTAATTCCCCCTTCCTATGAAGACATCTTTGTAGATCCATACCTCGAGTCATCACTTGCAATAATAGACCACGATTTTTCTGAGCAGCGAGGTCTTGACGCCTTAAAGAGTCTGAAAACGGCAAAACCATCCATTCCGGTAATATATGTGGCATCATCAGGTTCGGAATATCTTTGCATGAAGGTTTTTCGTCTTGGCGCCAGAGATTACTTTTCAAGGCCTTTTCGGGCCGATGATATCATAAAAAGTGTAAAAACAATTCTGGAAACTATCTGGAAGAATGAACGGTTCAGGTCGGTGCCGCAGTTAGACAAACTGGATACGGGAAAAGGTGGCCGACCCAGAAACGGGAATAAAAGAAGCGTTTACCAGAAAATCGAGAAGGCCAGGGTATTTATACATGAGAACTACAGCAAGGAACTTCCTCTTGAACTGGTAGCCAATGTTGCATCCATGAGCAAGTATCACTTTTCAAGGAAATTTAGCGAGTTTGCAGGGATGCCCTATAAGAAATACCTTAACAGCATAAGGCTGCGGGAGGCAAAAAGGCTATTAAGGTTTTCACCCTTTACGATTATAGAAATATGTTTTGCAGTTGGTTACAATGATATTACCTACTTTGAACGGGTCTTCAAAAAAAGTGAGGGCTGCAATCCCACAACCTACCTTCAAAAGTTCAATACCAGCCAGGATTAGCAAGATAGTCCGAAAAAAGCGCAAAAAAATCCGATAAAAGCGCAAGTTAGTCCGATAAAAACGCAAGATAGTGCAAGCTTTTTTTTGTATGCTTCTGTAAAGTTAGTTTAAATGCTGAGTAGCATCAAAAAATTCGGGATTATACTTTTAAATCGGACTGAAAAATGAAAAAAATAATTTGTCTTTCTCTTGCAGCGCTCTTATTGATGAAAGCCGAAGCCTCTCTTTCCGCTCCCGAAACGGTTGCTGTCAGGATAACCGATGTGACAACCTCGTCTTTTTCTGTTGTCTGGATGACGGATGTCGACGCCGAGCCGGAACTTGAGGTGGCAATGGATTCTTCCATGTCGAACCTTATTAATGCGTCTATTGAGATAATGACTATGTCCGGTCTTTCTCCTTCTATTAAAAACGCGGCAAAGATTAAAGGCATCATGAGGGCTACCGTTGCCCGTTTGGAGGCGGGAAAGACCTATTATGTGAGGGCCGTTACTCGAAATGCGCTAAACAGCGCTGATGTGAGCTATTCCATCGTTCTTGAGGTGACAACGGCGGCAAAGGTTGCTCCCTTTACCTACAATACAGGCGTGGCCGAGAGCTTTTCTAACGATCTGGCCGTTTTCCCCGTTTATGTCAGGCCCTCCGATTCATCGGATAAGCCCGGTGAAGGCGACCTTGTTATCATTGAGACAGATAATTCCCTTTATCCTGTTTCTGCATTTGTGGGAGAAGGGGGGACTTTGTCTGCCGGACTTCTTGATATGAATAACCTCTTTGACGGCAGCGGCACATCGATGAAGCTGGCAGGGGCCGAGAGATTGACCTTAAGAGTGTACCGGGGCGACCTCCTGTTTACTTTAACTCATTTCAGAAAAATGTCTGCAAACTCCGGACTTGTTTACGTGGCTGAGCCGGAAAAGGGTTTTTTTGCGGACATTGATATAAACAGTATTGTTGATGACAATGATTTTGGTTTATTCAGAGAGCAATACCGCTCACTGCCGGATGATGCCAATTACAACCCTGATTACAACTTTGTTACCGATACGGAAGGTAAGGTGGATGTGCGTGAGTTTTCCAAGTTTGCCCTTGAATATGGAAGGACAGATGTTCAATGAGAGACTGTGTGACAATAAGGGGCGGGGATGAAAAGGTGAAAAATCATAAGATCGTGTTATGAGTTAAAGTAGGAGTAAAAGAGAGGGAACTATTATGAAAGGAATGAAGGGCCTTTGGCGAAACTGGATTTTACTGATATTCTCCATTTTTATTTTTGCAGGCTTTTCCCATGCGGCTACCATCAAGGTCGTTCCTTCTTCTGATAGTGTTAAACCGGGGGAAAGCCTCTGGTTCGATATTGTCGTTAGCAGTATTCCTCATGAAGGATTGAGCGCCGTACAATTTAGGCTGAATATGGAAGCCGGGGAGGCTAATGTTTCCGGTCTTTCCGACCTGACCCAGGGAGAGCCTTCTCATGTTGTCGTTGGCAGCCCTCTTTTGACGGCAGATGTATTGAGTTCAACGTCTCACATCGGGAGCTACTTTACCGCAGGTGCCGGCTCTAACGGTGTGCTTGTTATGGATAATGAGACTGTTAAGAATGGGAGTGCCCTCTACACCTTTGCACATACAAACGGCGCAACGCTGCCAAACGGCACAGGCGGATCTGTGGCACATTTTAAAGTTGCCGTTGGAAATGACGTTGTCGCCGATAATATTTTGGTAACACTCTCGGATGTTGCTCTTCTAAACGGTGAGAATAAATTTACAATAAGCAGCAACGAGGGAGCCCTTATTCCTCTAAATATTAACCTGGCGCCTCAAGATGTAAGCAATATGACGGCAACAGATAAAGTCGGTGATGAAAGCGGAACTATTCAGCTTTCCTGGACGCCTTCACCTTCAAGTGATGCTACGGGCTATAAAATCTACCAGTTATATGCAGCATCGGAAAACCTTCTTCAGACAATCAATAATCCGGCGGCAACAGGAACTGAGCTTTCCGGTCTTGAAAGCGGAGTGGCTTATAGCTTCAAGGTCAAGGCTTTCAGTACGTCAGGTGAGAGCACAGGTGTGATTGCAAATGTAACGCCTGTTGATGATGTTAAGCCGGTTATATCAATTGCCGGTGTGGAAGAGGGAAAATATTATACCTCTCAGCTTACGCCATCCATCTCTATTACGGATGCCAATCTTTCTGCTCAAACGATAACACTCAATGGGGCAGCCTATGACCGGTCGCCTATAACAGGTGAGGGAAGTTATACGCTTACTGCGTCGGCATCGGACCAATGGGGCAACCAAAGCAGCAGCGCTGTTTCCTTCGTCATCGACAAGACTCCGCCTTCGGTAACCTTTTCCGGTGTTACCAGTGGGAGTTACTATAACAGCAGCCTTTCAATAGCTGTATCTGCACAGGATACGAATATTGACAGCATCCTTGTCAAGCTTGATGGCTCAACGGTTTTGACAACAGGCGGCGTTGTGCCGGTGAGTAGTGAGGGAAGTCATACCCTTTCTGTCGAGGCAGTCGATAAAGCCGGTCTCGGGACGACGGATAGTGTGAGTTTTACAATCGATACAACAGCTCCGGAAAGGGCGGCCATTGCTGCCGGTTTAGACGGCAGCTACCTCGATGCAGACAGGGCGCTTATCTCAGGCACTGCCGAGGCGGGAAGTAGGGTCACTGTTGTTCTTGGTTCAATGGTTTACACCGCTGCAGTTGGTCAGGACGGCGTCTTTACGGTAGAGGGAATCATCCTTGCCGAGGGCAGCAACACCTTGTCCGTTAAGGTGACGGATAGAGCTGGAAACGAAAGTAGTGAAGCTACCCTCAATATTGTGAAGGATACGATTGCTCCCGTAGTTGCTGTAACGGGGGTTGAAAACAGCGGCTACTACAATACCGATGTAGCACCCTCTGTTTCGGTGACCGATGCGAACCTTTCAGGTACAACCATCACCCTGAATGGTCAGCCCTACACCGAAGGGAGCGTTATCAGTGAAGATGGCAGCTACACTTTCTCTGTCAAGGGAACAGACCATGCCGGGCACGAGACGGTTCAAACAATGACCTTCGTCATTGATAAAACAGCGCCATCCATAACCTTAACGGGCATTGAAGACGGCAGTCATTACAACACAGACCTGACACCGGCTGTTTCAGTTACCGATTCAAACTTCTCGGGATCGACAATTGCACTGAACGGCCAGACCTATGTTGAGGGCGCCGTCATCAGTAATGAGGGTGACTATGTTCTCTTAGTTACAGCAACAGACCTTGCCGGGAATGAGCGGACCAGTACCGTTGGCTTTACAATAGATAAGACAAACCCTGAGATCGCTGTTACAGGCGTTAATGATGGAATCTATTACACCTCTGATGTAACACCGAATGTATCTGTTTCAGATGCACATCTTTCAGCGCAGATGGTGACACTCAATGGTGAGGTTTATACTGGAGGCACGGTCATCAATGTTGAGGGAGAGTATACCTTGTCGGCATCTGCATCCGACCTTGCAGGGAACGAAGTGACCAGTACCGTTGTCTTCACCATTGACAAAACAGCGCCAGTCATCACCTTAACGGGCGTTGAGGAAGACAGCTATTACAACATTGATGTTGCGGCTAATATTACGGTGATGGATATCAACCTGGAAAGCTCATCTTCCACACTTAACGGTAGCTCCTATCAAAGCGGTGACATCATCTCTGCTGAAGGA
>Ga0224514_10000019_pt1 | contig 70745 bp, 135 predicted proteins | sample SF_May12_sed_USG_3_FD_169107 | JGI IMG/M metagenome (GOLD analysis project Ga0224514, IMG submission 169107) | Sediment microbial communities from San Francisco Bay, California, United States - SF_May12_sed_USGS_24 | ecosystem: Environmental > Aquatic > Marine > Sediment | place: USA... | reverse complement strand
TTGACCATTAGCATCAATAGCAATGCGTCCTGGTTGAAAAATACTAGTAATTTGTCCTTTTTGAACTATACTTGATGGCGTTGATACATCATATATTCTAAACCTCCATCCACTATAAGATGTAATATATGCATATTGAGCACGAACTGTAACTCCAACACATTGTCCATCTACTGTATGTCCAGCATGAAATGGATTGTCTGGATCACTAACATTAATTATAGTCATTGCATCACTGTTTCTGGCAGAAACATAACAATAATTACCTAATTTTTTTAATTGATAAATATTAGATGCATAATCGGTAGCATGATTACTTAAAGTTCCACGCTTTACAGGAGATAATGGATTTGATAAATCCCATATTGAAAATCTAGTTATATTTCCACCAGTAAAACAACCTATATATGCAAATCCACCAACTATATCAATAGCATTTGGATGACTTAAATATGTTGTATCGGTTACATGTGATTTATAAACAAGAGAACCCATTAATTATATCCTTGGATAAACTTTATTATTAAATTCAAAGAACTGAACTGTTTCTATACTTGCATTTCCAGATCCATCTTTTTTTAAATATCTTAATTGATATTCTTTAGTATTTTCAGTATAACTACTTAATGGTATACATTCAAAGGTCTCTAATGTATCGGCATCAGTTTCTATTGAATTAATATATTCTGTTTTAGTCATTTTATTTATTCCTTATACATGATTTATTATAATATTAGTCGTACTCCAATTACTAAATTCCGGCGGAGTAGTAGTCCCATCACTTATAGGTATATTATTATCAAGCGTCGGTGATGGAGAAGTTCCTATTTTAATATTAAAATCTATTATGCCTGGAATCTGTGCTACTTGAGCTACTAATACTGGATAAACTATTACATCAATACCAACGCCAAGGGAATTACCCCAATTAGCTAATATGGTTTTAAGTTGATTATCTCCATCTGTAGGATAATCACTTGTAGTAGTAAAATTATCAAACGTAAGATAAATATCAACACTAGTTGGTCTAGCAAAATAAATAGTATGACCTATACTAGTTTGGTCTGTATATGTTCCTGTAACTGCATTACCACCAGTTGCATTACCATATGATGTACCTATTCCGGCAGCTTTAGAATCACCAATTGCATCTATGATTTCTTGATCTCTTGTTGTAACATCACCAGCTTGCCTAACAACAGCCATTACTCTATGAGGTTCTATTCCTCTTGAATCAGTAATATCAGTATCATTTTCATATACTATAACGTCAGTTAATTGTGGTAATAATGCATATTCATCACCATTTAAATCTAATATTTTATTTCTTATTGCATTTACTGTAGCGGATCTGCTTGTAACTATAGATTCATTTCTTCTTATTCTTAATTCTGGATTTGGTTCTAAATCTCTTCCTGGAACTGCATCATCGACATTGAATGTTCTAGTAAACCCACTCAATGGATTATCTATAACATTTAATGTACCAGCATTAGCATTCTTAGGGCCAGTTTCAGTACACGTCATTAAAACAGTGCCTTGGTATTCACCATTTGTTGTTTCTGTTATAGTTATCGTAGTTGCTGGTGTAAGAGAATTAGTCCCAACTGTTAATAAAGGTTGTGGTTGTTTACCGTCATTTCCAGAAAATGTTACAACAAAATCTGCGGCTATAGAACCAGTTACAGCAACGCCAGATAGACTTGATAAATTATTTAATGCAGTCTGTATATCAGTATTTGATGCATTATAATTTAAAGCTGCCGTTTCTTCTGTATTATATTTTAATGTAAAAGTTCCGCCAGTTGGAGTTATAGAAAATTCTATATTTTGTACTTCATCTACACCAGCAACTAATGTAACTTCTTCATCAGTTTCAAATATAGTTGAACTATCATCTTCTACAGATATTTTAGTTAGTGCTGGTATTACGGTAGATGCTGTCCCGAATAATGCTTGTACTAATATTACTGATTTTATAGCAATTAATCTTTTTGTCAATGAATAATCACAAATATTATCCAATGATACATCCTCTGCTGTATTAGGATAATTTGCATTATATACTAATTGCATTAATTCCCATATTTCATGTAGCCTTTCTGCAAATCTATCTCTTAAATTTCCAAATACAGATTCAGGAAGAAGATTTATTTGATTTCCCAGAAGACTCTTTAAATCTTCATCAATTTCTTCTTTTATCACATCTAATGTTTTTATTACAAAACCTTGTGATGTAACACCATATTCTATAGCCATTTTATTTTCCTTTTAACCTAATGGTATATATTCACTGTAGTCTAATTCTCCGGCACTTGTTTGAGTTTTAAAAGTTACATTTAATATCCTTGTAGCATTATCTAATTCCATAAAAAATTCAGTTAATTCTATTATTCCTGGAGTAGTTAATATAACATCTTTTAATACTGTATCCATAACAATTGGGTTTGGATTTTTCTTAAAAAATTCATCATGATAAGGAATACCCCTCGTGAGATCATATTTATATTCTCCGCGGAAGAATTTAAATCTCTGTTTTAAATGCTGCTCTATAGCATCTATACCGTCAACAGTTGCCAAGTCTTGATTTTCTATTAATATACTATTCCAATTATTAGGATCTAATTTCAAATCTATTATTTCTGACATTATGTTATACCTCCCGTTCCAGGCTGAGACACTATTGGCAATGGACCACCAGGAGTGCCAGTTCCAGTAACACCAGTAACAGTAGTCCCTACAAGAGCATTACCAGTTATATGACTTATATGTGTATTACATAACGCCAACCAAGCATCTTTAACTAAATTTTCTTCTGCGGTAGTCATACCAGTGAAATCTATTCCTATTGCTGATATTATGGCATCTCTCCAAATTATTCCTGTACCTGTTAATGGCATAATTTAAACCTTGAAAGAATCGATTTTATTTTTATCTTGAGTTAATGCTGTTATAGTATCAGTAATAAAAGGCATACTACCTAACATAGTTATTACTTTAGCATTTATTAAATTATTTATTAATGTACTCAAAGTTTCAAATAATTCATTTGAGTCATTATTTATTTTTATTTTACCACTTGGATCTATTGTTATAGTCAATTGATCGTTTTTAATTATTATATCATTTTCTGGTACATTTTGTAAAGAAATTGAAAAAGGTAATATTCCAGGGACGAACCAAGCATCACTAAGATCATGATGTCTGGGACTATCATGATATACTGGTATTAACTCTTTGCTTTCATTTGGTGTAGAAGATAAATAATTATCTATTGATCTTTCACAAAAGTGAAGCATACCAGGATCACCAACTTTTACAGGGAAATACATATAAGTTTTTCTATTATTACATACTATATTATGCACAGGAACATTATTTAACACAGGTAAATCAACTATAGTTTCATTTGTATCTTTAAACTTTTTCTTTAATAACGGTATAATGCTTGCTTTTTGCGTATCTTTATCATATTCTTTTATTTTCCCAGGCATACTTGTATGCGTATCTAATAATCCAGCCCTAACTCCTTCTTTAATAAATTGAACAAATGTTGGCGTTATAACTTTTTTTCTCATTATATAAAATGCTTCCAGGTAGTCCCTATTTCTTGCTCAATAGGAAGACTACTATAATATTTGATTTCTGGTAAATCCGTAATAATATTTGTTGGTCTAACAGCTTCACATCTACATTCCCAATCATTACCGTAAGTATCACCTTTGTATATAATTTTATCAACTCTATAATAATCGTTAATAGTTTTGCTTTGTATTTTAACTAATGATCCTGGTTTAATTATTGGAATTAATAAACATCTAAATTCTATTCCTTCTTCTTTTCCTTTATCTATTGGAGATCCTAAAAGTCCAGTACTAGGATTTAATAAAACAATATCATTATTTGTATTACTGTTATTATATATAATTTGTGCTTTTTCATCTTGAATACTTAAAGAAGCATCAAATTCACTAAGAAGCTTATTAATTTCATTAACTAATCTGCCACTTATTGATAAACCATTTTGTGTTTTCTTAACTGATGTCAATTTTTCATTTATCCATTTTTTTGCGTCTTTAAATGCATCTTTTGACAAAATATCAGTAGAACTTATCATATCAATAAGTACACTTTTTAAATCAAATTCTTCTCTATAAGATTTGTTAATTATAGTATCCTGTAATACTTCTTGACCATCTTTGCCTTTTATATTTAAAATCCAATCCGCTTTTTCTCTATGATATGAAGATTTTTCTATATTACCTAAAAATAATGAATGACTTGACTCTCCATACCCAATTGATAATTGGACTGAATATGTTTCAGTAATTTGCTGTAATAATCTATAAGAATCTCTACTAATATTATATACTTCTATATCGGCTTCATTTTCTTTACTTTCTAATGTTTTTTCTACAACAAATGATACTCTTAGATCTGAAAACCCTTTATTATCATCTTTCAGTGGAGTAGCTAAATCGACAAAAGGCCAACCAAGATTTGCAACACCTATATTATCAAAACCAGTTAAAATATTCAAAGGTGTAGTTCCGCCAGTTATAAAAACTTGTTCTGCTACATTTAATTTTCTTACTGGTCCAAATGCAATATATGCTTTTCTATTATATAATGAATTCATGATATTTCTTTAAGTGTAAATAATCCGGCAGTAACTCCGAAATCAAATTCTCCTATTTCTTCTGTTTCGCTTTTTAAATTATATGCCATTAATAATTTTATATCATCTAATCTATTATCGGAAAATCTTGATACCATTTTTGCACCAATTAATACAGGGATTCCCATGATTATAGGATTATTTTCTTCATCTTTTATACTAACTATCCATCTTCCTGCCCTCCTGTTAAAATATATCCATATTATATATGTTTTATTATTTATAGAAGTAGAAAATTCATAATTATATTCATTGGCAACTAATGGAAATTGAATAACATATGTATTATTGATATCGATAGACATAATATTAATCCTTAAAACAATTCTTTAAAAACTCTTCCAGACCAATCTTTTACTTTTTTAGTAAATGTTTCTTTCGAGTTTTCTATAACAGATTTTGTATTTTGTTTTCCTATATTCTTTTTTTCTTGAGCACCTAATTCAACATCTTGATATACAGATGGTGCGCTTACTAATGCCGCGCTAACTATTCTTATTTGCCTAAATGTAGCAGTAAAATTAAGTGATCTAACAGTTTTGGAACTTCTTGGGGCATTAAAATCCTCCATAACCATATTATCATATAGTTTTAATCCAGTAACAATTGTAATTGCCATTTTTCTATTATATATTTCATTAAAGTTATCGAACATTGATTTACTTGGCTTTCCTTTATCACCACTAATACCGTAACCAAGTTTTGATCTTAAGAATCCTGGTGTAGCGGTTGCTATAGTTCTACTCAGTATTCCAGTTTGTAATATTGTTATAGGATCATCACTTATAATACCTTCCAATGATAAAGTTCTTCCTCTATTAATTATATGATCATGTATATCACTTCCATCTTCTATCTCATGTTGAGTGGCTTCTGCTGCTAATTGATGATTTTCTGAAACAACTGCATCACAAGCAATAATTGTTTTTTCACCATCTTTAATCAAGCTTATTTTATTAGCTTTTAATAATTCATTAAATATATTAGCCATTAGAACTGGTCACTTTCTAGGGCTGAACTTCCAGCCCTTGCTATTTCATCAATTCTTCTATCAACTGTGTCTCTAAGAACTGGCTTTATTGACTCAACGATTCTATCGGTATTTGCATTTTGAGGTAAATTAGAAAAATTAACTTCTACTGGCATATTTATAATACCTGATTCACGTAATTTCCTACCCCTCTCTAATATTTTTTCAGTAGGAGAAGTTGCTTCCGCAGCAAGTTTACGCTCTCTCATATATTTATATATTTGAATATCTTTACTAAGATCATCTTTAACTCTATCATAATATTCCATCATATATTCGATACCACTTTTTTTCTCTCTAAAATATTTCATTACATCAACTTCTATCGTTTGTCCACCAGGAGTAAAAGCTTCATCAACAACATTCTTCATACTCTCAGTCCATTGAGCCATTTTTCTTAATATTGGACTCTCAGCTACAATACCTTCAATAACATTAAGTTCACCATAATCTATTGGATATTTGTCTACATCTGGACCTTTAATTTTTGCTTTACCTACTTTTTCAAAAGCCATCCTCCATGCTTCACTAACTTGTTCCGCTCCTGCTTTCATCATATCCCAATTTCCAGTAGTTAAACCTTCCCACAATCCGAAAGCCATTAAAGATAATCCTTCTATTTCTCTTTTTAATACTCTTAGCCATTTAATTAAATGCTCATATGCTGTTGGAGCTTTTTTGGCTATCATATCAAGAAAATCTTGAAATGCTGATTGCTTACCTAAAATAAAACCAAGTAAATCTTCGGTTACAAGAAAAATTCCTATCATAGCTGCACCTATTAATGCTAACTTTATAGATGCAATATTTAATATACTGAATGCTATTTTCCCTATTTTACCTAATAAAGTTAATGATTTAATACTAATAAAAGTTCCAAAAATAGTTGCAAATATTTTAAATAATCTATTTATACCACCAAATTGAGAAATAGTTTCTCTAGTTCTAAAATATAATTTTACAAATCCTTTATTAAGTAAAAAAAGTGCGCTTGATACTCCGCCGAAGAATTGTTTAAATTTTAATCCTATTAAATCTCTACTTGAATCGAGCAAATACATTAGTTGTCTTGCCATTAATTTAAACACTGGCAATAACTCTTCACCTGAAAATGCAACTATTTCATATATATAATCTTGTAAATTACTAACGAGGCCTTTGAATGTTAATAGCAACTTATCCATCAAATTCGGGAATCTTTTTTCAACCATTAATTCCCAACCTTCAGCAAACATTTCAAATGATATTTCTTTACGTCTAATCATTTGTAAAATATCTTTTTCTGGTCTTTTTAATAACTCAGATAAGTAAGCTCCTAATGGTACACCAGCACGTCTCAATCTTTCCATTTCGTATCCAGTAAGATATCCAGCAGCCCTAACCCGTCCAAATATACTTGCTAATTGATCAAGTGGTTTTCCTATTCCAGCAGCAACATGCCCAATTTTTGTTAATACATCTATTTGTTCTTCCGCGGCTACACCCATGGCAAGTAAAATTTTAGATGCTTGTAGTACTCCTGGAATTCTAAATGGTGTGGTTCTTGCGAAAGTAAAAAGATCTTTAATTAATTTCTGTCCTAAACGAACAGAATTAGTCATAACTTCAAAAGCAATTTTAGTTTGTTCTAATTTTGCAGCTTCATTAAGAAAATATCCTAATGCCGCTGTAACACTAGCAAATATAGCTCCTAATCCAATAACATTTCTTTTAAGTCCAGTTATTCTATTATCAAAATCAGTTAATTTAGCTATATCACCTTTGAAGCCCAGTTTTACTAATAGGGTTCTTAATGTCATTTCTTATTGACTCCCCTAGATATTCTTCTATTTCTGATTTAATATCAAGAGCCTCATGAGCATCCGCTAAATCATTTATATCCCAATGCTCATCTAACTCTTGTAATTTTACAACTCCCGCTAGAATTGGCCTCCATATGAACATATCTATGTTCATATTTTCTAAGTTCATTTCTGGGAGTCTTGTTGATTTTGAGACTTGTCCTGTATTACATTTAAGAATTCTTCCAACCCTTCTTTTCCGTCGAAAAAATCAGCGTATTGCACCTCTAATGATGCTTTCACAACATTAAATAAATGTTTTAATCTTCCAGAAAATAACTCTTCATATGCTTGTATATTTGATAATATACCTTTCCCTTTATGTTGTACCTGAGTAAATAAAGTATCTATAATATTTTGAACATTATCTTCATCTATTCGTTCACATAATGTCATCACAGCACTGCCGATATCAATATTTATATCAAGTATATTTTTTATTTTTACTTCTTTGTTAAAAGCTTTACCAACGGAAGGACCAATTATTTTTATAATCTTTACTAATAACTTAGTACTAATTCTAGGTCTAAGCATTGTAAAAATATAAGATTCCCCATCTATTTCTTTTTCAATAAATTTTTGCCCCATCTTTAAAAACTCCTTTTTTTATATATTTAAATTATTTGATCCGATAAAAACATAAGTCATTTCACCTGTAATACTCCATTCTCTTGTACCAGCTTCTTTACCAAAATCAGAATCAGGGATTTTAACTACTGTACCAAAATCAATTACTGCAACAGTAGTACCGCTTTTATCTATAAAAGAACATGGTATAGCAGCTTTAGATATTTCAAGATAACTTAATGTTTCATTATCAAGAGCACTTTGTGGCAGCGTAACTACAAAACTACCTAATTTATTTAGATTTATAGTTCTTGTAATTTCGCCTTGAGTTCCAGCAGTAAACATAGCTCCATCTTCTGCTCTTCCTATTCTTATATTATTCCATCCAGTCAATAAAGAAACACCAATTAATAATGCACCTTCACCTGGATTATATGTTCTCATAATAATATTCCTTTCTTTTGTTGTTATACAGTAAGTTTACCACGTATTTCTACTTTATGAATAGCACCAGCAAGCTTTCCAGTAAAAGTTACATTTCTCAAAAATCGTGCTAATTTATCTGCTGTAGAAATATCACGTATATTAGGCATCATTATTGTTGATTCTCCTGGTACTAATAATCCAATAGTTGCAGACTCGGCCTTTTTTAGCCAATATGCAATTTTACCTTCAATTGCTCCTATTCCCTGTGCAGTAAATGGTACTTTATCAGCACTTGCCAATAAAGTAAAAATATCTTCTGACATTCTCGTAGCTAACCAATCAGAACCGCGAATTATATCTATATACTCACCAGATACAACAACTGCTTCGGATGATATTATATTTATACCACCGACTTCTTCAAAAGTATTACCATTATTACCTGTTATATTATTGAATTCAGTTGTAGATAAATCGTCAGGAGTTATTCCAACAATTGGCTTGAATTTCCATGTTATGCTACCAGGATCTTTAGGCGACTGTCCGCCCACCCAACCAGATTCAGGATAATTAGTATAGTCACCAGAATAAAGATATGCTGTTCTGTCATAATCTAATGCTTTCAAATCCTCTAATGTGTTGTCTGCTACACCATTTTTAATATCAGCATCATCGTTTGCAAAGAAATATATCTTTATTTTAGTTTCTATAATAGCAGCTAATGCTTTCACATCTGTATCTGCCGTAGCTGAAGCATTTAAGAAATACCAATCATTATCAGCGGATATAATTGCATTTAATCCATCAGTCCATATTTCTACACCACTACCATATTGATCCATTGTCACAGTAGCAGAAGTAACACCAGTTAAGCTTGAAATATCAATTCCAGTTATTCTAAAATCAGCACTTGCATCAACACCAGTAAACTCGATAGTATATCCAGTGCTATATAATCCTGTTACTGTAACTTCAGTTATTCCAGTAAGAGCTTCGATAGCCGTTTCAATAGCTGCTGTATCATCATCTGCTGTATAAGTAATAGCACCTGTTGTGATAGGAGTTGCATCACCTATACCGACATCAAGTGTCCATGTTCCAGCAGTAGGTGTTCCGACAAACGCCAAAGATGCTTTTGAATTAACATCTTCTAATTTTCTTCCTATTTTAAATAATGGAGGACTTAATTCTTGACTAACCAATTTTAAAGCAGCAATATAATGTGGATCGGTAGACAGAAAACCATCTTCTAACATTTCACTTGGATCACTATAAGACCTAACTCTATCTGGAAAATGAAAATGTGGAGCAAATATCAAGGTGGTTCCGAATCCAGTTCTTGTTATTTTGGCTGTTTCTCTTGAAATTTGTACGTCTACAAAATTTTTTATTTCACTCATATTATATTCCTTTCATTCTAAGTAATATCTATTATTTTACCATTTATTTCAACTTTATGGATTTCTTTAGGTATATCATCCATATTTTCACCATAAGATAAAAATATATCTGCTTGAGATCTAAATTCCCATTTAGTGTCTCTAACTTCGCTCATATCTCTAGGACCATCATAACCCCAATGAGCTATTCCTGCGAAATTTAGTATTTCAACTTTAGAATCAAAACATAAAGAATTTAAAAGTACTTCCATTATTCTTGTATGATTTTCATAAGCAAAAATATTAATACTTAATGTTATTCTTTTTTTAAATTGATAAGTCCAGGTGTCTAATTCTTTATATTTTTTTACTGGTCTATCACCTACTAAAATAGGTCCGCCTAGAATGTTTAATGTAAGATATGGTCTTGGTGGTCTTTGATCATCGTCTGGTTTATCCCAAATAACCTCTATTGTTGGTGTTAAAATCGATAAAGAAGCTACTGCAAAATCATAAATTGCATCTTCTTTTACTTGATCTAATTTATACATTTTCTTCGTCTAAAACTCCATATCCTTTATAATGAGGAATATTATGATCACTATAATCTTTTACCTGCATTATTCTATATTGCTTTCTTACATTTGCAACATCAAGATCAAAAGATTGATTTGTATCGACTGATAATGTAAATTCAGTACCAACTATACTTGAAGTTATAGTATAAGTTCCATTCAAATTATCTACTACATTTATTGGTTCAGAACCACCTTGAATTTCTGTTACTATTCCATCAACTATAGAAAGTGCTGTTGCGCCAATACCAGAATTATAAGTAAATATTGTTCCATTTATAGTACATGTATAATCTGTACTGTCTAAAACTGTATCAACTGAACATGTATCAACTTGGGCTACATTTTCTTTTGATCTTCTTATAAAATTATTTTCTTTTATCTCATATTCTGAATAAAATTTTCTTGTACTTTTAACTCTATCTCCTTCTTCTAAAAGTTGTAATTCTTCACCATTTAAAGGTTGAGAATTAGCATCTGCTTCTGTAGCAGTTATACTACCAGGGATATAATGACCTTTAATTCTTGTTCCTGGATTTTTTTTGATAATAACTATAGGTTCTAAATTAATTAATCCCATAACTAATAAGTTATAATTTTTGTTCTTTTAGATTCTTTTGGATTCCCTCTACCAACTTTATATGTGATAGTACTTACTATTTTACCAGATTGAATCAATGGATAATCATGACCTTTCCTTTTTATAGTAATAGGATGATTTGGGTTTTTAAATTTATAATATCCACTTAATATAAATTCCTTAATAGAATTAGTAACTGATTCTCCAATCTCTTCTAATACTTTTTTTCTCTCTTTCATTCCTGACAATATGCTATCAATACCTTTAGTTAATAATTCTGTATTAATATCGAGATCTCGATCAAAAACAAATCTCAAAAAAGATCTTTCTGGAATTGGATAAGGTCTTGCTCTTCGTGGCGGATCTCCAAGCTCATTTTCTTTTGCAATAGAAATTAATCCAACATCTTTAAATAAACCTACTTCAACCATGTTACCAGTATCGTCGGTCATTTCTTTTATTTTTTTTACTAGATTGATCCATTGAGTTTTTTCATCTATTAATTGCACATCAAACATTTTTTTCTACATCCCTGGTGGAACACTATCAAATGCTACAATACATGACTTTCTTATGGTAAGAAACGTACTCCCATAACCAGTCCTATTATAATCTGCATCTGATACACTAACTTTTTGAAGTCTAACATATTCTTTCATTACATCATCGACTCTATCTTTAGTAAGTGGACCACTTACATTAGAAACTTTTTTATCAGTTAAAACTGTTAGTCGATGGGCGACCCAATAACGAGCCGCCTCTTCGGTTTTATTACAAAAGACAGATGAACTAATATGATTATTAACATCTCCAAGCATTAAATCCCATAGATCGTTACTAACAGTAGATAATTCAGGAGCTATTTTTAATACATTGTCTTTAGTAGTTAATGCCATTTATTATTCCTCTTTTCCTGAGAAGGCTTCATCAGCAGCGGAGATAGCATCTTTTTGTTTTCTTAAAGCATTTAGTATAGTCTTTCTCGGCTTATCTCTTTCCCTCTCAGTTTTTTCATAATAAACAAGATCACCAATTGTCATTGTATTCTCAACTAAATCTTTCATTTCTCTTGCGTTTAATTCTTTAATATTTATATTTTCGTCATCTTCTCCTATTTCTTCTTCAGTCTCTTCATCAATTTTAGGTTTAAAAATAGTTAAAACTGTCGAATAATAATCCATATCTTCTTTATTATATTCAACAATTTTTAACCATAATTCCTTACTTATTGAATTTTTACCTGGAACAAATTTAAAATATTCAGCGAAATCTTTATCTATTAATTTTGGTTTACCTTCATCATCAAGAATTGGCTTATTATCTTTATCACGAAGTTCAATCTTTCTTATTACTTTAAATGGTAAACTTAATATGTTTGGTTTTTGATAAAAAATTATCATTTTTTCTCCCCATCTTATTTATTGTTACGAGATTAAATAAAATAAAATCTCGTAACAATAAAATTTTAATTATTAATTAAACACCTATCTTAATTAAATACCTGTCATAAATAAACAAGCTAATGGATAACGAATTATTACTCCACCATTTCTGGCTTCTACTGGAACTATAAACTCAAGACCCCTTTCTTGTGCAGGATGCGTAACCATTTCAAGAGGAATCCTATTACTTATTACTCTTGGGTTCTTTTCATATAAAACTGCACCATCCTTTGTACCACCAACAAAAGCATTCTGAAGCTCATCTAGCCAATCTATTTGCTTAATACCATATGCAGCATTTTGTAATATGAACTGAGCAATAGTAGTATCAGAATTTGTTGCACGAGGTCTTGTAGTAATATCTGTATGTTGAGTAATTGGAAGTAGAAGAGTATCACCGGAATGAATACCTTTACTTTGTGTTCTCCCTGTAGATACCATAAGAGCCACATCACCAAGAATTTCATCAGCAGTTTTTAAAACCCATGTAGTACCGCCTACACCGGCAGGAGCAGCTATAACCGGAATATTTGGATTGTTTAAAAATCCAATAATTCCATGAGAATCATCACCTGTCCATACAATACGATTTTCTTTCTCACGAACTGCTCTACGTGCAGAATCAGCTTTAATCCTGTCAAGTGGTTTATTTGCTAATGCAGCAGCCCTTATTTCCTGTGTATTATATCCAAAAGAAGTTCCAACTGTTTTTACATTTTGGCTATACTCCCTGGTAATCGCATCTGAACGAGGTAAATCATCAGAATAGTTAGCTATAATCTTAGCCATTCCTATCATCGTAATCATACGATATGTTATTGTATCCGCACCAGGGGAATCCTCATTACTAACCGGAATTAAAGCTCTATATTTAAGCTCTTTCTCTTCCCATTGATATAAAGTTTCCTCAATTGACTCTAACTCTCTTGCCAAGAACAAGGTTTCATTATCGTCAAAACAGTGTTGAACACCATCTAATTTAATCATAATATATTCCTCCTTTATCCATAACGAATTATATCATTATGGTAAGTTAATGTCTAATACAGCATAACCATTTGCTGCTGCACCACGATAAAATTTTGCAGTTGGAATTGCAGCGGCTTTACCACTATCATCATCTCCTCTAATTGCACCTAATACTGTAGAACCAGCCACAGTAAATCGAGCATATGGCTGCGTAATTACTGTTACAGCAGTTTCAACAACAACCCATACACGGCTTTTCTTACAAATACTCATCTCTTTATTAAGAGCATATCCAGCACCACCAGGACTTTGATAGAACTGTTCAATCGCTTGAGTATGAACTGTAATGCCAAGAATTTTCTTAATATCTGTAATATCAGTTGCAACAATAGGATTCCTTGCTTTTTCTTGATCCAGTTGATCTTGTGTAACAATAAGACCAAAATTAATAGCGGCTGCATTAGCAATCTGCTGTGTAACAGTACAATTTGCTGTTCCTACTACTGTCATTGATGTCCCAGGAGTGTTTGATTCAACCAAAAGATAATCCCATCCAGTTTCATGATATGCCGTTACTGGTTCAGAACCAGCATTAATTTCACCCGTAAGATAATTTGCAATGTATTCTTTATCTTCTGCTGCGCCAGTTTCGGTAAAAGTAAATCCAGTACCATTAATTGTAACAGTGGTCGTTGTATCGTCTGCTGTAATATCAACTTTTTCAAGTTGTTTGGAATAATTATTTCTTCCGATTATATCATTGCCACCTATGTCAAACAATTGACCTGGTAACCCAACTTGTAAAGCATCATTTACCACATTTTGCATGTTTTTCTCCTTTATAAATAAAATTTTAACATATATTATTTACGATTTTGTTCTTTATCTTTATCAATAAAAGACTTGCGAGCATCTGTCTTTTTTTGATGCCTGTTTTTTGTCGCGGCATCCATAAAATTTGAAAATTTATTATTACCATCGTTTTTCTTTTTCTCAATAATTATTTCTATAATAGCATCAAAACGAGCATCAATATAAGGGTCTGGTTTTTCATCAAGAGTTGCATTCTCCGAAACTTTCTTAATACAGTCGCATTTAACAGTTTTAATGTCTTTCCCTTCAACTTCAACACCAAGACTTGTTGCTACTTTTTCAACGTCCATTCTCTTTTTTACCATTTCAGCAATTTCAGGTGAATTAATATCTGAACGTTTTTCCACTTCCTTTTTTAAATTGGTTATCGTCTCTTGTGCTTGATCAAATTTACCTTTTAAAGTTTCATTTTCATCATTAATATTTTTGATAATTGTAGCTGCTTCATCAATTTTTCCATTTAAGACATTAATAGTCTTTAAACTATCTTCATCAACAACAACAGCCATACTATCAATTTTAAATGTACCTATATTAATAGGCGTTCTTGTAAATTGAATTTTATTTGCCATTTCGGACTCCTTTGAATTATTATTAAAATGTTTACCTTGTTGGTCCATTATTCTTACATGCCTTCCGGCCCTTCCTTCTTCTACTATCCCAACATGATTATATCTTATTTTTTCTTGCCTATAAGTATAATATCCATCTTTATCATGAATACCGATATCGGGAACCAGTTTACATTTATACCCACAGCTTAATTCTGAGGGTAATCCTTTTAGCTTATTACTAATTACATCTTTTATTGTTTCCCTGTCTGTAATTAATATGTTGCCTTCTACAAACGGGCCGATTTTATCAATTTTTTCACCAACTGTTCCCACGGCAAGATCTTTTATATTGGTTGTATCTACAAAACCTTTTGGATGTCTAAATGTAATAGGTTTCATTTTTAATGTTTCTAATGATTTTTCATCAAAAACTTCATTTTCTGAACGTAATTCTCTTATTAAGCTTCCATCAGAATCGTAATAATCAAATACACCAGTTCTTGTTAATCTGGCTCTTGCATGTAAAAATCCAGTTTCAGGATCTACTCTAAAATTTGAAGAATAATCAATATTAAAAACGAAATTTCTATCATCGTCTTTATCTACAGAATCTTTCTTACTATTCCTCCAAGTAGAGTAACAAACTCCAAGTCTCATTTCATCATCTGGATAGTCTTCATTCATTACTTTTGAACCAGCACACCTACTGATATAAACATCCCTTTCTTCATTTTTTGTTGGTTGCGGAATTGGCATTTTAAAACTCCTTTTAAATTCGATAGTATTTTAACATAACAATAAAAAAAAATCAAAAAAAATATTTTTAATAAAATTATTTTTTGTCACTTTTCTTTTCATCATCAGTTTCTTTATTGTTTATATTACCAAAGCCAATATTTTGCTCTTGGAAAAACTCTCCTTTTCTATCATTAATGTTTATTATAGTATCAAAACTATAACCATCAGGTCTAAATCTTGAACTTGCAACTTCTTCCGGTGTCAAAGTTTTATTTTTAATATATAAATCGTCAACTTGTGCTTGCATTTTTCTTGCAGTAGTAAGTTCTTTATCTGTTGCATCCCAAAGAGAATTAAATTTAAATCCCCATTCTTTAGGAATTTCTCCTCTTGTAATACTAGTTTTTCTTGATAATAATATAGTTATTAATCTATTTATTTGTTCTTGTAAATTATCTCTTTGATATGCTGTAACATAATCATAATAAGCTCTAGTTGTTTCAGTTGCACCAGCTAAAGTACCTAAAGATTGCCCGAATAATCTTGCTCTTGGTATATTAGATGAAGCGGAAACAACCTGTATGTACTTATCTATTAACTCAGGCAATCCGGTAATTGGAGTTTGTACTTTATTATATTCTTCTCCTTCACCTATTAAAACCATTCCAATAGATGAAAATGTAGATATTGCATATTGCATTCTTAATCTAAGAGCATTTCTACCATCTTCTGTCATCAATAGTTCTGATAAATTAGGCAATTTTAATACTTTGCTTATAAAATCTTGAAATAATATTGCTCCCGACTGAATACTTGTTCCATATTGTTTTAATGTTTTATTTATGCCAGCTAATATAGAATCATTCCATCCGTTATTTATATGTCTTGTAAATCCAGGCAAATAAGCTCCATCAAACCTTAAAAGTCTAGTTTCATGAATAATATAATCATCTGAATTATAATTATCAGGCTTATATCTTGTATTTAATTTATATAATTCAGGTTCGCCATATTTAGGCTTGAATGGATCTTTATAATATTGAGTAACATTTAAATCATGTTTATCCAATACATTTAAATGAAATATATCATCTATATTATTAATATCAAGAGGCTCGGTTTGTGGATTACCATCAAAAGCTCCAGGAATAATTACAGAACCACCATAAAGACGCGCATTTACCATTGCTTCTTTTATTTTAGTAACGACACCTAGTTTTTTTATTTTATCTTGAATATCAGTTACTATTGATTCTTCTGGCATATGAATATCTATCCATTTTCTAGTAGCATCATCTGGAATTGTCTCTATTATTTTTCTTGATATCCAATCGTATCTAAATAAAAGTTCAATGTCGCCTTTTGACAAAGTAGACGAAATATTATAAGATAATCTATTAATAGGATCATATGTGCCACCAAAACCGCTTGCAGCATTTTTGAAAGAATCAAATGCTATTTTATTTCTCCTTGATACCCTACCAAAACTATAATTATCATAATTATACGAATATCTATTTGATTTTCTTTTTTGAAACTTTCTTTGTTGTTGCATATTATGACCCATTATATCCTCCTTAATAATTAGCTAATACTTCTGCTACTGATATCGTATCTTCCATACTAGCGGCATATGCTGTTAGATCTGCATCTTCATCATGACCACCACTTGGAAACTTCTTTAAATTTTCTTCAAATTCAAATAACCATTGGGCATCTTTTGGAAAGAATACTCTTTCGTTTTCACAATATGATGCCATTGGAGTAGCTCTAGTATATTTATCAAGTCCTTTATTTGGTACTTCTTTAAATGGTATTTTTCTATTACCTATTTTGTCTTTACCTTCGGACTGTTTTACAATAACTTTGCCTAATTTTTCATTTTCTACTAAGATGTAGTGAGAATTATTTTTAAAAGCAAATGTTTTAATAAATTGATTAGTTCTTTGGTGTTCTATTCTATCATTAAATCTGTCTAAAAGCAACCATATTTTATATTTTCTTGAATAAGCCCATGAATGCATACCGCATGGATCACTTTTCTTTTTTATCTCTAAGGCAGGATCGACAATTGTAGTTATTTTCATATCTGATTTGCGAATTCTTAATGGCTCTTCTTCATCGGATCTCCAACATAAATAATCCCAGGTTGTAGTATCTCTAGTATAGTATCTAAAATTTTGTGATTTAAATAAATTTCCACCTCTTTTTGTTGGCCTTCCTTGATACAATGCATTCCACCAATAAGATCCAACTATTGATTTAACATCTGCGAGTTGTTCTTCGTCATATCTATTTCTCCATAAAGCTTCACCTACTTCTCTTCCTAAAGGATCATTCTCTTCTGCTATTGCTGGCAAATTTATATACTCATAATCAAATGGGAATTTATCTTTTTCTATTTTCGCTTTTGAAATAAGTCTTCCTATTAGATCATCATCATTCCATCTTGTAGCTAAAATAACTACCAAACAACCAGGATGTAATCTTGATGATACAACCGCCCTCCATTTCTCCCATAATTTTTCTCTTGAAGCCATAGATTCTGCCTCTTCTTCATTTTTAAAATAATCATCTATAATAAATAAATCAGCTCCAAAACCAGTTATACCACCGCCAATACCAGCAGATACACATCCGCCACCTTTATTTGTATTCCAAGCATCTCTATTATATAAAGTTTTACTAGGATACGTATTCCATAAAATAGGGCCCCATTTAGCAAAGATTTCTTTTGCATAATCACTATTTTGATCTGATAGATCCGAAGAATATGAAGTTAATATTACTCTTTTATCAGGATTATTACCTATATACCAAGGTACTGCATGTTTTGATATTAATAATGTATTGTGAACTATAAAATCATCAGCAATAAAAGTATGATCGCGTTTAACATTAAGACATCTACATTTCCTTTTTATATTTTTAGTTATTTTAACAACTTTATCTGTGATAAATTTTTGATCAAAAGTTTGTCTATAATAATTCCATTCATATAATATTTTATTTTTTTCACTATATATTGGTATTTTTTGTGTAAATTTTTTAATATCATCTTGTGATGTTATCGAAAGTCTCCACGAAATATGTTTTTTATTGTTATACTTTCCATTTTTTAATTTAAGGGTAGATTGTATCCCAATTCTTATTAAAAGATGTTGTATATCTTTTAATAAGAATTTATTAACACTATAAAATTCAACACAAGCATCTTTTCTTTTACCACCTCTCTTATTTATACTACCATCACATGAAAAATAAGCACCAATAAAATTTGATATTAATAAATCACTTCCTTTAAAAATAAATTTTGGAACTCTTTTTGTATGAGAAGTTTGACCGCTTAAATCTATTTTTCTTAACCATTTTCTTGATCCATTTTTAATTCTTATTTCTATGCCTACTGAATTTCCTTCTTTAAAACCTAATTTATTAATACAATATCTTATATCTTCCGCTTCAATTTTGTCATTACATGAAATACTTGAAAAAATTGTTGTTCCAGCAGAAACGCAACACCCATCACCAACAAAATATCCAGCTAATCTAGCTTCACATAATTCTTTATCAGTTTCATTTAAATAATTTCTTTTCTGTAACTTTCCAAGACTTACTAAATACATTCCTTCTTTTATATCACCAGCATTAACCCATCCTTCAGAGGTTAAATATGGATGATCTAATGCAGCAGAAGCAATTCTTCCTGAAGAAGTTTCAATATTAACACATTCTAACTCACCTTGAATATATACGTTAGATATTTTTCTTGGTCTACCTTTATGAGTTATTACTGTATCGTTAACTTTTATATATTTAAGTTTTTTTAAAGAACCATCACCCATTAATACTAAAGATTCTTCATCTACTGGTTTTCCGTGCCGCGGAGGAAAAGATACCATTAAGAGTTTAAATTTTTTTTTATTAGGGCTATTAAGTTTTTCTTGTATTTTGTCTGCTGTAAACTTAATATGTCTTGGGCATTTTAGGCTTGATACAAATTTTGGGAAAGCAAATAAATAATGTTTAGCCAGTGCTGCGCTTTGTTGTGGTGTCATTATTGAACTTACTCAAGTCTCTTCCATACGGAAAACAATAATCATTTTCCATATTTCTATTAAAATGTGCGTACTTAGGCTTACCACAAGAAATACATAAAACTTCTTTTTTATTTTTTAAATTTTTGATAAAGAAGATAATGTTTTTAATTCTTATTGAATTTTTTTTTAATTTATCCATTTAAGCCTAGTTGTTTTTTAATTCTATTAATATTAGTTGATTTCTTTTTTGTTCTCATTTTTTTTATTTTAGCTTTATTTGTAAAGTTTTTATCGTCTCTACATTCTTCTCTTATTTTAAATATATCATTTGTTGAAGTAGAAATAATTTCTCTTGCACCAAATTCTATACCAAATAGTTCTACTTTGTCAACAAAATTACAAATTCTAATTTTGTCATCTTCAGTTAATTTTACATTTTTTTTATTATTTTTAATACATCCAATATGTATTAACTTGGGTTTTCTTATGTAAAATGTCTTATTTTTTCTATCGTAAACTTTAAAAGCCATATTGACAGTTTTAAATATAAAACAAAAAAAATTTTTTTTCAAATAATATTAAATTATATTATTATAAGATAGGGCTATTGGTTTGCACAATACTTGAGTAGTTTTTTTCTCTAACTGATAATTTTTATTACACTTTTTACATTTAAATATTTTTGTTTTTAATAAAAAATTATCAGTTATGTTCACATTAACCGCTTCACATTCTGGACATTGCCAATGAGCATAAAACTCATTGTTCATTAATTTATTTTTCAATACTATTAATACCTCCATGTATAAATGAATGTTTTATTTTTGTATTTCTACAACTATTTTTAAATATTCCTTTAATACCTGCTTCAATTTCTTTTTCTATATTAGTAATTAAATTATATAAATTATGATCTTTAAATATTACAGAACATCCTTTACAAATATTTATTTCAAAAGGTTCTTGACCATAATCTTTTGTATATTTAATTAGCTCTGTACTATCATATTCAACTGAAAAGCAATTAGGGCATATCCAATGATTTTTAATTTCCATTTGAAATTATTCCTCTTGGCCTTGAACAATTCATAAATACAGAATCAAAATTACGATATAGTCTTTTATTATCTCGTATTCTATGTATCTTTTTTATTAATCCTTTATCTATTTTATTAACTATCTTTACATCGTGCCATCCATTAGGTAAAGGATATGCATAATATTTTACATTTGCACCTCTTATTAAAATTATTTTTGATCTTCTTTTTTGTAATTTTGACAAGAAGATTCTATGCATTCCATCATTTATTAAATGATAAATTCTACAATCATTTTCTATTGATTCTTCAATAACTGGCGGTAATAAAGTTCTATAACTATTTTCTGTAGAAATTTGAAATTCAATATAACCAGATATATTAAAAATATCTTGATTTATATCTTTAAATGCTTCTTGTAGTTCAATTTTAGAGTCTAATTCATCTTTTAATATATAAAATTGACATGGAGATAAACATTCTGGATCAATATCTATAACAGAAATATGAGCATTAAGATATGGTTTTACAGATTGATCTTTTAACATCGTGACACGCCTTAATTTATTTATTAATTCATCGGTACTTTTTATTTTATACCTAATTATTTCCATTTAAAATCTCCTTACTTATGTAAATCTAATTGCATTATTAATTCTGCTAAATTAAACCAAGTTTGTACTCTTTTTTCTTTTTTACCTATATTCCATATTTCTTTCAATGATGCTATTCTAATATTAACTAATTTTTTATTAGAGATTGATGTAAAATCTTGATTATAATAAAACATGATAAACAAAGAAAATGCTATTTTTTCTATATGTATATTATGTTCTTTTATAACTAATTTTTCAACTTGTGCTTTTATAGATTCTTCAACATTATGTATTATTTTTTTTTCATCTTCTTCATTATTTAAATCAAATATTTTCTCTTCATTATTCATTTAATCACCTCTTTTTTTATTTTTTATTTTGCTTTTAGATTTTCTTTTTCTTATTTTTTTTATAAGATCAACGTTAGGCCAATAAAGACTTTGAATTCTACCATCATCTCTTGTTAAAACAAGATAACTAACATGCGTTCTATATTCATCTATTTTATTATAAATAATATTGAAATTTCTCCTTACATAATTTTTAAATTCATTATCATTAATTACCTCACATAATCTTGTAAATGGATCAACTATATAAACTACTTTACCTTTTCTTTTTAATTTTACTCCGCGGGTTTCTGAAATCCACCTAACCCAATCACCGACTTTTAATTTCATTTTCACAACTTGGACAACTTAAATTATTTTTTTATCAAAATTTATTTTAGCTAAAACATGAAAGGTATAATCACATCTTTCATGTTTAACTACAAAGATTGTTGAACCATACTCAGTCTTATATTCACGTATTTTACAAAACTTATTCCAATTTATCATTCCGGTTTTACTGTCTCTAAAATGCTTTTTTTGTTACTATTTTTCATATCATCTTTTAAATCTTCTGATTTTAATATTTCATTAGAAAATCCATGACCTATTAAAAATCTTTCTGAATTATATTCTTTAGATTTACTATTTAATATAGTCCAACCAATCTCAACTGCTTCAAAATCACTTTTTGCGTCAATTTGAACAAAGTAAACATTGGTTTTTGTAAATCTAATAGATACTCTTTTTAAAGATTTTTCTTCTTCTTTTATTTCTTCTTTTTTTATTCTTTTTGTAGTATTTTTATTTAAGCTTATAACTTTACCATCTTTATTCTTTTTCACAACATATATTCCTTAATTTTGTTTTCCCCAATATAAAACATATATATTTTATTAAAATATAATAAAATTCTATGCAATTTTAATACCTCAGCCGCCAGCTAACGCTATAGTGGAATTTCAAGTATATGATTAGATTATCATTTAAATTTAATGCCCTCAAATCGCCTGTTTTGGAATTTGCATATTATATCTAAGATAACTATTTTTTCTATAAGAAAATCATCATTTTTTATCTTTACTCTTTTCTTTATAAAAATTACATTCAAATTTACCTATCCACTCTAAATTAAAAGTCAATATTCGTGATGAAGATAAAACTTTATTTATTATATCACAAATAAAAACATGAGGTGCAGTTGGATAAGGTCTTTTGTCCTCAGATAAATGACAACATGAACTACAAACTTTTTCTTTTTCTATACTCATTTTTCTTCACTTCTTTGAATTCTTTATTACAAAAATAGAGTTTATAGTAAACAATAATTCTTCAAAATTTCCTCTTATTCGATGTCCATTAGCTATACAAATTTCTTCATTATCAGTTTCTTGTATTTCCTTTAATTGATTTTTCGGAATTGCTATTTTTAGACCGTTTTCTAAAATTAATATTATAAGATTATTCATTTTAAACCTCCTTATTATATTATATGAACATAAACTTTTAAATTTTTATATCTGGCATAATTTATCATATCTCTGGTTCCATTAGAATGATTATCCCAAAGCGCAATTAAAGCATCAGCATAATCACCCATTGACCTATTTCTTTTTGGTCCATCAGATTTACCAAATTTTTGCCAATCATCTTTTTCAATTTTGAAAATTTTAAATGGTATTTTATTTTCTATTGCATATCTTATTCCTAATAGATCTACACCATTAGCCGCACCAGAAACTACTTCTGTTATTCTAAATTTAGATCTTAATATAGTTTTCTTTAATAATGCATAATTTGTAATAGATCTTGACCCAGCAATAACAACCTTCATTTAATCATCTTTCCAAATATATATTTGAGGCCATAACGAATTTGAACCGCTGCTTACTTAAAGCGGTTCTCCTTTTTGAACTAATGGCCTCAAACTTAATAATAAAACTTATTAATAATATAACATATAAATCTTTTTATTGCAAATTTTTAGTGGGATCGGACATAAGGTAGGAGTCCGATCCCATCCCATAGAAGCAAGGCGTTTAAGGAGAAGAAAGATGATTTGATTTATATATAACATTTAAATAATAAAAAGTCAAATATTATATAATTTTTTTTATTTCAGGCCGAATAAAAAAAATCCGACCTGAAATAGTGTAGGAGAAGTTTGAGAAACTTATTTATAATATAACACATTAAATATTAATTGTCAAGATTTTTTATGAGCGGATTTTAAATCACCAAAAAACCCGCTCATTTTGAGAAAAGAGGTGTAAAAGTATGTTATCTATAATATACTATATAAAATAATATTTGTCAAGTTTTTTAAAAGACGAGGTTTTATCCCCGCCTTTCGAGGTAAGGAAGCATGAAAATGAAAAAGAATTATTAATAATATATCATCTAAAAAATTTTTTGTCAATATCATAATTATTATGACAAAAAAATCATTCAAGCTATTGAAATTATATTAGCTATATTATATAATATAAATAGATGATTAAAAAGCAAGGCGAATATGAAAAATAAAATTAATGCAAAAACTATTTTAAATCTACTACTGCAAAAACATTCAAAAGATCTCTGTATACTAGAGTGTAAAACTGGTGGTACTTAGTATTCTGGAAAATTATTTGTATTAGATTTATGGGTAATGAAAAGATCATGGAGTAGAATGAATTTTAAATCAAAAGTTGAAAATATAATAGTAGAACAAGAAGTATCATTCAAAGAGTATATTGAAAATGCAATAAATGATTTACAAGATACATTATCAATATTAAATAAAAAGTGAGGAGAAAAACGCTCAAATAATACTATCAAGACTGCATTAAAAGAAGCTGAAGAAGATAGTATAAGGAAAATTGCAAAATTAGTAGAAAATTTAACCGATTTAAAAATACCAGGGCCATTTCCTGAAGATACAATAGAGTGTATATTAAAAATAGCAAAAAAACATCTTATGGAAGAAATAATCATGTTATTACGAGAGAGTAAAAATGAATGATATGATACAAATTAAAAAACTTTTTAAAGCAACTTTAATAACTATCTGTGGCGGTATATTAGCAACATATTTAGATTTACATTTTAATAAACATGGTGTGGCTATTTATTTCTTAATTGGATATACAACAATGGGGTTATCTCTTGTTACTCTTTTTTATGATGACTACGTAAATACACTACACAAACTTGATAATATATTAAGTGAATCTATCCAGAGATCTAAAGAAATAAGTTTAAAAAAAGATAATACTGTGAGTGCATTATATCAATTAGGTGAAAAAGACACTTATGTAAATATTATGAAATTAATAGAAGAAGATAGAAAAAACCTTGATGAATTAATTAAAAGTAATAAAATAAAAATAGAAAAATGGGAATGGGAATAGAAATGAATAAATTAAATAATGATTTTATAAGAAAATTATTTTATTTTATGAATGAAATACAGAAAGAATTGACAAGAAGAATAAAAACTAAATGTTTATTTTATATATTACCGTCACATAATTTAACGTCAGAGGGTATATCATTTGTGTCCTGTATTTCATTTCATGGAAATTCTTATACATTTACACATACAATTAATGAAATTGAAATATTACAAAATTATAATTCTGAACATTTTTTAAATGATATAATAGAAATTTTTATTGACGAATCAGTAAATAAACTTTCTAATATATTAAGAAAAGAACATTTAAATTTTAAAAATAAAAAAGAAAATAATAAAAATGATAAGAAAAAATAAAGAATTGTTAAAATCACTGTATAATTGTGGTATTATTGAGAAAAAGCATTGTATACTTAGATCCGGTAAACATTCTGATGAATATATTAAAAAAACTAAGATAACATTATATCCAAGTTTATTTCCATATATTATACATTATTTACATGATGAAATAACATTTCAATATAAACGAGAAGAATATGATATAATTACTGGTCCAGCGGTTGCAGGAATATGTTTTGCTGCACCAGTAGCTTTTTTATTAAGAAAACCATTCATTTTCCCGGAAAAAGTTTCTAAAATTGTTTCTGATGATATTAACAATTTAATAACTGTTGAAATAAAGAAATCATTCATGGAATTTAGAGAAGAATATCAAAACTCTTTAAAAAGATCTAAAGTAATTATAATAGAAGATATTATAACAACTGGCGGATCTGTAGAAAAAACTGCATATTCTATATTTAAATATGGTGGAATTCCAATAGCTGTATTTTGTTTATGGAATAGAGATCCAAATATACAATATATAGTTTTAAAAAATAGAATAAATTATAAAATTCCAATATATAGTTTAATAAATGAACCAATAAATAGCTGGAATGCTAATGAATGTTATTGTAATAAATAAAGATACAAAAACATGCCAAATAAATTAAAACACATTTATAAATTAAATATTAATAAAGAAATTCCTACTGTAAAAGAATATAATAGTAAGTATTTCTTTTATAGATTACATATTATGAGAAATATATATGCATCAGAAATAACATTTAGAATAATAAAAAAAGATATTAATTTTCATTTAATAAAAATGAATAATATTTATTCATTTTCTATTAAATTTATATAAAATAAAATGAACCTCGAAATACTTAAAAAAGATATAGATAAATTAATAAAATATTGTAATTTAAAAAATATTCCTTTAAATAGTGTTGATGTAACTTTTACTTCAGATACTATGAATGTCAATATTAATACACAAAAGCATCCAGTTATTTTAGATGGGAAAATAACTTCTGTTAAAATTAAAGGTACTATTTATAAAGATGAAAAAGATAATGAAATTGAAAATAATATATTAAAAAAGTTAGGATTTAAAAATGAAAAATAATATACAAATTTGGTATAAAGCAAGAAAAACTTTTGGTACTATAAGAAAAGTTAAAATTAGTCGAGCCACAGAATGTTTTATTTATTTACATGATGAGTTTTGTCAAACTGAACGTAGAGAAGCTAAAAATTCCACATTTTATAGTTATCATGATACTTGGGAAGGTGCTAGATTAAGCTTAATACAAGATAAAAATAGGGAAATCGATAGATTAGAAAAGCAATTGCAAATAAAAAAACAAGAAAGAGAAAAAATTAGAAGATTAAAAAGATGAATAAAGAAGAAGTTTGTTTTCCAGCATGTGAAAACTGCAAATATAGTAAAAAAATAAATGAATATTTTATTGAAGAATTATCTAAAACAGCAGGAGAACAACCAGTATTAGCTCATGTTCAAAATACAATTTTAAATTTATTTGGTAGTCAATTTATTATATGTGATCAACCATGTAGTGATCATTTTCTTCATGTATTACATGTTAGGCATAGAAAATGTATTAGTTATACAAGAAAAGAAGGAACTTTTGAGTAACAATGGATAATATACAATGTAGAAATAGATATGGATGGTCTAGCAAATCTTTAATCTATTTAGAAAAAATACAAAATATATTAAATAAATTAAGAGATTATTGGCCTTTAACATTAAGGCAAATATATTATCAACTTGTATCAGCTTTAATAATTGAAAATAATTTAAAAGAATATAGTAGATTATCAAGAATATTAACAAAAGCAAGATTAGATGAATTTGTTTTATGGGATTCTATTGAAGATAGGGCCAGAACTATATTATATTCAGGAGGTTGGATTAATAGCGAACTATTTATACAAGATCAAATTAGAGATTTTCTTCGCGGGTATAGAAGAGATTTATTGCAATCCCAAGATATAAACTTAGAATTATGGATTGAAAAAGATGCCTTATCTCGTATATGTCATAAAATAGCATTTAAATATTGTATTACTGTTATAGTAGCTAGAGGATTTTCTTCTATTTCTTATATAAATGAAGCTAAAAAAAGAATTATTAGGAATAAAGATAATGGCAAAAAAACTATAATTTTATATTTTGGTGATCTTGATCCATCTGGTTGGGAAATGTTACCAGCAATGCTAGACACATTACAAAATGAAATGAAATTAGGTGATACTGTAAAAGGAATTAGATGTGCTCTTACACTAGATCAAGTAAAAGCATATAATTTACCTCATAGTATAGATGCTATTAAACCTAAAGACCCAAGAACTAAAAAATACATGAAAAAATTTGGAACTTTAGCAGTTGAATTAGATGCACTTAATCCAGCAATATTAGAAGGTATTGTTAAACATTCAATAGAAAAAGAAATAGATTTAGACAGTTTTTCAACAGAAAAAAGAATACAAAATAATGAAAGAATAAATATTAATAATTTAAAAGAAGATATTGAAAAATTTATAAATTTAAAAAGAGGAATATAAATAATGATAATAAAATTTGAATTTGAATTACGAGAAAAAGTACAAACACCGTTTGGAGATATAGGCATTATTGAAACTGCTGCAAAAGATAGTAGTGGTATAAAATATTATGTTCAAAGATCACAAGAAGATAAATGGTTTTTTGAAGACCAATTATTATCAATGGATGAAGCTATAAAACTTAGTGAAACAGAATAGAGAGGAATAAAAATGAAATTTAAAATTAAAGTAAAAGAAAAAAATACTAATCACGCTCCTTGGTATGAATCGTATAATTCTGAAAAAGACTGTGATTCACAAATTGATACTATTGAAGAAGCTGAAAAATGGGCCGAACATATTATCCAAAGATTTAATTTTACATTACGAAAAGGAGAAGAAGAAAGAGAATTATTAGGTATTGAAGTGATTATTGAACCGCGGGAAGAAATAATGAATTTGGCTCGCCTTATGGAAATAGAGTTAAGAAAAGGTAAAATATCATTTGAAGAAGCTAAAAATAAATATAAATTCCAAAATAAAAAATGGGTTAGAATACCATCTAGACATAATAATAAAATAATAAAGAAACTTGGAGCAGTAAACAAAAGGTATGTTTGTACAAAATGTGGTTGGGACGGTACTGAAGAAGCCGCAGAATTCGATAAAGAACTACTGCAAAATCATAATAGGCTATATATTTGTCCTAATAAAGAATGTCGATGTGTATTGGAGGAAAATTCAGAATACTTTGAATAATTATCAAAGAAAATAAAATAATAATATCTATAAGTTTTTTAGATTTTTTACATTTAAATATGAATATGTTATTTGTCCATATTGTAACTATATGATATATTATTAAACAGTTATTGTAAAAATAATTTTGTTTTAAAAAGGAGTAATATATCATGGAATGTAAATGTCTTAATTTAATAGATGCTAAAAAAATTGTTAGAGTAGGAGATAAAATAGGTTTTGGTATTATGGAATATTGTCAATTTGCAGAAGTAGCAAGTATATCTATTGATAAATATGGTACATTTCCGAATACATTTATAATAATTATAACAGACATTAATAATCGTGTAGCAACTTTATATTACAGTGGAAGCTTATTATTTAGGGAACAAAACATATAAGTAGATAATTAAAGATTTTAAATTAGAAATAAGATAAATGTATAATTATAAATGTATTACATATTTAAATAATACAATAGTTAGTATAATATTTTTTTTATTTTTCTTATTTTTTTGTATTATGTTTTTATTATTTACTACTTGTCATATAAAAGCATTTATTTGTTCTATCTTTTATTTTATTTTATCTATAATAATGTTTATGTTATTTACTGATAATTACGCAAGATATAATATATGTAAAAGAGAAGAACAAAATAAATAATATCGGAGATTTTAAATATATGTTATTAAATTTAGATAAAGAAGTTCATGTAAAACACTACAAAACTAAAAAAACAAAAAAAGAATTAATAGAATATATTAAAAGTTTAAAGAAAAATAAATTTAACTTAGATATAGAAGTAAAAACATTATATGGTTTTAATGCTTCTATATGTATTAATGTTGCTAATGAAGAGAATTATGAAGAATTCTTGAAATTTTTTAGATAACTTATTAACTTACAATAAAAAGGAGATTTTTTTGATGGGGCTAAATAATTTTACACAATTTATATCAAGTATTGCCGGATATTGGTGCATACCACCTCATGTTAGTTATATTGGGGAAAGAATTGAAAGAAGCTTTACAAATAATATTAATATACCACGGTTATTAATGATTTCTATGCCGCCCAGGAGTTTAAAGACAACAATAGCAACTAACTATTTACCTTGTTGGATCGCTAATAATTTTAAAAATCAAAATATAATATTAACTGGATATTCTAAGCGTTTATTAAATGAAAATTATAATGTCATTAAAAAACAGTATGAACTTTGTCCAAAATTATTTCATTTTAATCCTGATATTTTAAATAGAATTTATACTATTAGCATTGGTGAAAGTATAATGTCTATTCCAAATTATAATGTTTTAATATTGGATGATTATTATAAAAATGAAGAAGCGGCTAATTCATTAATTTATAGAACAAAAGTTTTTGAATGGTTTAGACATTTAATATTTTACAAAAGAACTTCAGTTATTAATCCTTTTGTACTCATTATGTCATCGAGATGGTGTGTAAATGACTTAATAGGACAAGTATTTAATATAATAAGCATTAATGGTATAAGGTTTTTAGCTGATTATATTAATATACCAGCTATTAAAAATAATAATACTTATTGGGATAAATATTCTGTTAAACAATTACTTGAAATTAAAAAAACAATTGGTGAAAAATTATTTAATGCTTTATATTTAGGGGATTTTAGTGAAACAAAAATATAAAGATTTGAAATTAAGAAATGTAGATTGGCTTATAAATAAAATAAAAGAAGAAAATACAAGGCAAGTTGAGTTACTTTCTGGTAATTATAAAAATTTTTAAGAAAGGATTTAAAAATGAAAAATTTATTTAATTCATATTTATGTAATATAATAATTATATTTTCTTTATTTATTATTTTATATTTTACATCTATATATCATATACTCCCTATGCCAATAGTATCAGCTCAAGAAATAACAGGATTAATATTCGAATGGGATGCTAATACAGAACCAGATCTTAAAGGGTATAAATTATATTCTAGTAATATTTCAAGTATTTATGATCCAAATAATTTTATAGATATAACAGATCCAAATGCTATAACTTATACTTTAAATAATATCCCTTATAATAGTATTAATTATTTCGTATTAACAGCGTATGATCTAGGTGGAAACGAATCTGATTTTTCAAATGAAGTATATTATGATATTCCGCCATTATCTCCGAGTAATTTTAAAATAATCATACATATACATACTCAATAATATACATATTATAAATTGGTAATTATAGGAGGTATAGATGGGAATATCAAAATATATATTAGAAAAAGATCCAGGCTTATCTAGCTGGTGTATATTATTGTGTTACCGTGGAAGTATTGCTCATGGAATGTATATTCCAAATAGTAATCCAGATAGTATTGATGATAAAGATATTATGAGTATTTGTGTTCCTCCTGTTGATTATTATTTTGGATTAAAACAATATGGTTCTCGCGGAACTAAAGAAATAAAACAAGACGAATGGGATATTGTTATTTACGAAGCCAAAAAAGCAATTAATATGCTTATTAATGGAAATCCTAATATATTAATGATTTTATGGCTTAAGAAGAAACATTATATTAATATTACATCCGCAGGGCAATATTTAATTGACAATCGAGAACTGTTTATAGGTAAGCATGTTTATAAAAGCTTCACTGGATATGCTTATGGACAGTTAAAAAGAATAGAACATTGTGCATTCAATGGATATATGGGGAAAAAGCGTAAACAACTTGTTGAAAAATTTGGGTATGATACACATAATGCGGCACATTTAATCAGACTTTTAAGAATGAGTATTGAATTTCTAACTGATGGAGTTTTATATGTTGAAAGACATGATTCACAGCAATTATTACAGATTAAACGCGGAGAATGGTCACTTGAACAGGTTAAAAAAGAAGCAGATAGATTATTTATTTCTGCTGAACAAGCTTATATTCAATCAAAATTACCTATAGAACCAGATAAAGATAAAATCAATAATTTGTGCATATTAATAATTCGAGAAGCTATTACAGACCAAATAAAAAAGAAAAGCAAATGGTTGTAAATTTGTTGATCATAAAACAGGATTAAAAAATTACAAATGTATACTATATAATACGGAACAATTTAATTCGCCATTATGTTTAAATTTATTTAAAGAATCAATTAATGATGTATAGGTATTATATATGATCGGAGTATGTTTCTTAATATTTTGTATAATATCTATTTGTTATTATTTATATATATTATATTTAACTTACAGGTTAGAAAGATATATTGAAGATGATATATTTAGATTTTTACATGTTGATAGAAAAAAGATTAGTAGAACTTGGAAATTTAAAATATAATTTTGGGAGAACAACTTGCTTAAAGCACATATAAAATTAACTAAAAAAGAATTTATTGACTTAATAAACAGTACAAAACAAGATCAAATTAAAATATCATTTTATCCTTTTAATCAAGGTGAAATATTATCAATAGAAGCCGATCTTAATCTTAATAAAGAAAATAAAAAAGAAATTAATTCATTATTAAATAGAGAAGATTGTATAGTATATTAATAAGTTTAGAAGAAACTATGTTTAGAAAATTTAAGGTAACTAAATACAGACATTATAAAGGTGGTATAAATCATTATATTTGTGATGCCGTTCTTGAATGGTGTCCAGATAGTCATGTAATTATTTACGAAGGTGCTGATGGTCGTAAATGGGCCCACCCTAGAAATTAATTCTTTGGATATACCGCCAGCGGAAAAAGACAATTTGAAAAAATTGAATAATCTTTAAAGGAGACTCAATGGAATTCAAACTTGATACAGAAGTATTTAAAAATGGTATTATTAAACAAGAATTATTAACCGAAGAAAATGACTTGCCACAAAGAGTAGGTAATTGGGTTATTAATACTAGAGAAAAATCTGTAAAAGAAGCTTTAATAAAATTAGGATGGACACCGCCAGTTTGTAAAAATAATAGTATGGATAAGGATGTGACAGATCAAGTTGAATTTGGGCTGGCCGATGGAGATAGTTTACCATTAACAAAATGTGTCTGCGGTAAAGAATATGATAATTGGGATTTTATAATACATACTTATAGTGACCATAATTGTACTTGTGATTGTGGTAGAAAATTATATTTTAAAATTAATATCACTGTATATGAAAGAGTAAAAAGTTAATTAATTTTTTTTTATTTTTTTATTTGACAGAATTTAAAATATGTGTTAAAATTTCGTTAGCGAACGCTAGTGAGCTAACTACCTATAAGGTATCTCTATTTATTTATATATAGATTGGGTTATTTTTAAAAGTGTATAATTTTCCTTACACTTTTTTATAAATGTTTAATTTAAAGGATTTTAAATATGAAACTTTACTTGATTGCTATATTGGTTTTTCTTCTTGGAATAATATTAGCTTCCTGTTTAACAATTTATTTACTTTATTTCAATCAATTACTATTAAAAATTTTTTAATTTTTTTTTGAGACAAGAATGAAAATAGGAGATAAAGCATTATTTATATGTGATGTTATTATTGCAGATATGTTAGAATGTCTTTTTATAATTTTTAAAATTTTTTAGGAGATTATGTAATTAAATGAAAAGATATGAATATTGTACGGCTTATAATGATATGGGAGTAGTGGAAAAAGGAGACTATGTTAAAGTTAATGATGTTATAGATTTATTAGAATTTATATATAATGAAGTAGAAGAATATTTAGATGGATATCAGAATAATAAACTTTGTTATAAAATTGAAAATGAATTAGATAGTTTAAAATCTTAATGCTTTTTGCAAAATTTTTAGTAGAATTTTTTTGGCCTACAATGTTTTATATTAAATACAAAAAATATAAAGCTATAAAAAGGGAAGATATAATCACACATTAGGATTTTTTTTAATTTTTTAAGAGGATTTTTATGATAGGTCTTTTAATATGTATTATAGGTCAATTTTTAAAATATAATTTATTAATAAAATATGGTTTATTATGTTATTTGATTGAGCTTATAATTTATTCTGCTTGTTATCTTCAATGGCTTGATAATAAGCATTATATGTGATTTGTTATAGACTTTTAAATTTTTATAATTCTTTAGGAGAAGAAATGTCTAACTTTGACAGTAAAATAGTTGAAAAAATACATATAGAAGATTTAGATTTAACATGGTTAGAGATAATGCATATAATAAGAAAATCTAATAATAAAGTTATTGGTAAGAATTTATTAATTTGTCAAGGAGACAAAGAAAAACCTAGTATTATATTTCTTACAAAAAATTATATTAAAATATTAATAGAAGAATTACAAAAAGTTTATAATGAATTATAACTTTCGCTTAATGATTAATTTTTTTAGAATTTTTTTTGCAATCATGTTGAGATTTTATCGAGATTTTATCGAGATTTTGAAAGATATATATGGTAGTCTTTTGTGATTTTTTATTGTATTTTTTGCGAGGGATTATTATGTCGGATGATGTAGTTATATTGAAAATTCACTAGATTGGAAATTTATTAGATATATTAGGTAGTTTTTTTATTATTTTTTGTATAGTATGAATGGTTCTATTCTGTGAATAGTTCTATTCCAGATATGTATAGTAGTCTAACAACCGGGTGCGGCATCCGCATATAGAGGATTGGGACCCTTTTACGCAAGGAAAATCGTGTCACTCATAGAAGCACTAATATCAACGATCTTCAACTCAGTACAAAATATGCATATATGTATCTGCACGAAATCAACATAATGTACGGAAAAAAAACACGGAAATACATCATTTTTGCACGTAAGTTCTACTCACTCAAATACACTATGAATATCGTTTCACATGTAGTAGCACTTGCATATTAAAAGTAAAAAAATGTGAAAACTTTTAACTCTTCTTGAAACTAACTTAGTTATATATATCTTATCGATATTAACATGAAAAAAATTTAAACCTTATTAGTGGTATGACGTTAAATATCATCCTATTTAAACCTGCTCTTTAAATCATATCATCTTATTATATATGTAATCAACTTAAGCACTCTCTTATACATCATATCATCATATTTATATTATACCTTGTGTCATATACATATCATTACATTATTGCAATCAAAATTACATTATTGTAATCGTCATTACATCATTGTAATTAGTATCGAATATGTAACATACCTATATCCTCTAAAGTATTGATTTTATGTTATACCTATGTTGGCATGTAGAATGCAATATATATTAGTATAACGCAAACATTAAAAAGGAGAAAGAAAATGAGTTACTTAATTACATTATCAATTACATTAGCAGTAATTATGACTTACAATGGTATCGTAAAAAACATCAAAGGTTATACTAACATGATAGAGACCTTATCACCTTCATGGAACGTAAGTATTAACATCTTCTAATTAAACTTAATGAAGTATTTATTATGACTACTTATACATTATATAGGGAATTTAAAATGAGTGAAATTACTATTTGTTATAATAGTAAAAAGAAGTTGTATTATGCTTATTATCGTGGAGAGATATTGTTTTATTCAAAAAAAGTAAGTATACTAAAAAAGAAAATTAAGAAATGGTATGAAGACTTTAAAAAGTGGTATCATGAAGGAGAAATTTATTAAAAATATCACAATATATATTATAAGCGGAGTATATTAAATTATACTCCGCTTTTTTATTACCCTACCCTATTAGGCATATTAATTGTATATAGCATGGCATTCCTTGCATATAGCAATATATATACCAGAAAAAAACCCTCTATAATCACTGCAATATCAATGCCATATAGGTATGTGCTTTTATATCGAAAATATGGACCATTTCAAAGCATGGAATATATTAACGTATATTATGTCAAAAAAAGTTTTTTATGGCGGTATACCTATCAATTCGTGTAAACACTATTAGAATATAGATATAATAGCAGTAAAAAAATCATTTGGAATTATGACTGTTATATTTAATTAACAGTGATATTATTTATTAACACCCTTATATTATTGTAATCATTTATCATTGACTTAATACCCCTGTTAATAGATACTAACAGTTGTATTCTCTTAATTACATGTACTCTCTTTATAATCAATCATTTATATTAATATTAGTTATTTGGCATATACATTGCAACATAACTTAAGTAAATGTATGATAATCGGAAATTATAATCAAAAAACAATACAAATTATCACACAAAGAGACGTAAAATATTGAAACTGTGTAATGACTTAAACAAGCTTAAAAGACACTTAAAAGATACAACTTATATAGGAGTACTAATTATGTACAACTTTAGTAAAAAAACCATAAATAAGTTGAATGAACTTTTTAAATCTTACAATTTACATACTATAGAAGATACATATTATAGAGAAGCAAAATATGTAAAATGGACATCTAATTTCCTTGAATATAAGAGATATAATGGAGCTTTAAACACATTAGAAGAATACCTTAAGTTATATCAAATAGTATGCAATACCGCGTATTATCGATACACAATATAGAGGCTATTATTATGAAATTTTACGTACAATTCTATACAAGAAATTTAAAAGATCATATAGTAGAGTTATGTGGTAGTGACGGAGTTTTTATCTTAGATGGTAGAAATAAGCTTTCAACTATGATACAAGATGCGAAAGAAAGAATATTTAAATTAAGATTTATACATCCAAATCTAAAGTTATTTACTATTAACGAAGGAAATTTAAAAGATTATACCATAATTTATTCAAACTTTAATAAGGATTTATTATCATGAAACAAGTTTTACTTACTTTATATAAAGACGATTTTAAAAATCCTTTATTGTGGAGAGAATATATAGACAGTATTTTAACTCAATTAGGTGACAAAGAGAACTTGAAAAAAATAGACGATATTAATCAAATCACCATTAAATTTAACAAAGTTTTATCAATCGGTAAATGGTAAGTAAAAAGGAGTATATTATCATGAGATTTAATATAGATGGTAAGACATACAATAATATTACCCTCTGTCCTATTTGCAAAACAAATGATATAGAAAACAATTATGATATAGAAGCTTGTTCCGAATGTATTGAAAAAGACATTGAATTAAGTAGGCAATATATAAGAATGAAAGATTTAGAGCTTTTAAAAAATCATATTGTAATTATGTATTAAGATTAGGTTAAAGATTAGGTTATAAAGATAGGCTTTTGAGAGTAATATAAATAGGAGGGTTTAACATGTTTTATCAAAAAGTTTTAAACAATATAGATTATATCTTTCAAGCTAAACTAGCGGTAAAAAAGTATAATGGAGTAAGTAAAATATTTTATGAAGATAGGGTTAGTATAAGTAATGAACTTAAAAAGATAGTAGACCTTTTAAAAAGGATAGGTCTTTTAACCGTGTCAGAACACTCATATTTATCAATCAAATTAGCAGATTTAATAAGATATTAAATCAGATTTAACGAGGTATTTTATTATGAATATTACTATTGTTAAAGAATGGAAAGAAAAGCAAATAATGGCTCTTAAAGAGCTATATGAATTAGCCGAGAGTATAAGATATACTGTAACCTTATTAAACGAACCTTATGTAAGAAAAATAACCTCTGATATGATAGACATTCAAAACAAATTAACCGAAGCTAGTGATAGCATAGTGTCTATACAAGCTTATTTAGACAAAACACCATATTAAAAAGAGGTAAAGAAAATGCATATATTATTAATCACTTTAACATTATACTTAATAATAAATAATCATTTAATTAAAAAAGAGCATAAGCTTACTCAAAATACTATTCATATGGGATATCCCGATATAGCTTTTATAGTTACTAGAATTTATGAAAAATATAATGTTCAAGGGTACACATTGATTGAAAAAAAGAGGAATAATTATTATGAAATTACATGAAAAAGTAAAAGCACAAAAAAAGATTATAACTGCATATCGAGAAGGTATAAAAGAACTTGAATGCTATTTAAACCTTCCTAAATTTTTTATTCCTAATAATACAGTAAATATTAGTGATATATTCTTAAGACTTAATGAACTTAAAAATCATACAACAGATATTGAATATCAAGAGGGTATATAGTAATGAGTAATGAAAAATATAAGCCCGTTAAACATTGTATGCTTAAAAAACAGTTTGATATAGTATTTTTATATAAGGAGAAAATAGAATCATTATCAACGGGTTACAATCCATTAAATAACAATTTATTATACTGGTTCTCTGATTCCACTTCTATGTATATAACAAATAAAATAAATCTTATAAAGATAGTAAAAAATATACGTTCAAAGACGGAAAAAATATATTATGACACATTTAATATATTTAAAGGGAAGAATAACCATGAAGCATAAAGACATTATTTCAATAGGTCAAATTAGAGCTTGTAAAAATAGCTCATATGGCAATTATGCAATCGATATTAAAGTTAGAAAAGAGCATAAGAAGTTCTATAAAAATGACAAAGGTAAGTTAATTACGGACGTATATAATAGAATTGCTACCCATACAAAATATTTCTTTACAAAATCAGTAGCAATAACCTTTAGAGACAAATTAAGTAAGGGAGAGTGTAAATTACCTTTACCATAGGAAAGTAAATTATATTTTACCATAAAGGAGAACATAATGGATTACAAAAATATCTTAATAGGCTTACTGGAAAAATTAGGGTATTGTGGAATTGATGCGAGTATAGAAGAAAGTTTATACTTTTATGGCATGGTTATCAAATATGATATAGATGAGAGGTATTTAAATACTATCATCTGTAATCAAGACGAAAACAATTTTTTATTTGACTTTACCGATATTTCAAAAGATGATGTAAGAGAAGCTATAGACGATATGAAAGATGGATTTTTCTCTTATGTGGGATTATCTAAAGAAGAGTACATTAAACAATTTAATAGCCATGATAGCTATATTATATTTGCTTATGATATACAACAATATAACGGTTATATATTTGATGAATGTTGTTGCTATTATCAGGAATTAACTGAGAAAGAAATTGTAAAAGTATTAATAAGTCGTATAAAATATGGTAGTAAATATTTCTTTTATAGATTACATGAGGATAAAAGATAATGAAAATTAAGATCAAAAATAATGCACATGAAATATACAGAAGAAAAGAATTAAGACCTTATAAACCTATAGATAATTTCAATGGTCAATGGTATGATACTTTAAAATCTATAGCAGGTATGGAAATTGAAGTTGAAACAGAATATTTATTTAATAACCAATTTAATACTGTGCCAATAAGAGGAGTAAGTAAGTTAGGCTTAAGAATAATGGCATATTGTGTGGAGTATGTTGTTAATGACGCAAGAATAAAAATAAATAAAATGAAATGTGGATGGTGCGGTAAAGTTACAGTAATTGGTAAAATATGCCCTTATTGTAATAAGAATGAATACTTAGAATACTTCGATAAAGAAAATATAGAACCATTTACCGTGAAAGAATAATAATATGAGTAATTTACAATCCTACCTATTTAAAAAAGACAATATTACAAAGCAAGAATGCTTAAATAAAAAACATTTATACCGCACGTATACTATTAAAGAGAAGTTAGGAAAGAAAGAATTTTTGTATTTTATCGAGGGAGAAGATTTTAAAACAGTCGTAAAAGAAAATAAATCCCATGGTATAACAAAAGCTCTTTATGTAATAGCTTTACATGAAATGTTAAATAATCGAACAAAACAATTGAAGAAAATGAACAGGAATGAATTATATTTACTGCTTAGAAAATATGGTATACAAGCTATATCAAATATAAGAAAAGAAAGGAAAGCTTGATTTTAAATGTTATGCTGCTAAAAATGATTATTATGCAGGGAATTTAAAAAAATATCTGTGTTAATGTATTAATGAAGATTTAAAAGGCTTTATAAGCGAAGAAATATATAAAGTTATTGATAAAAAGAAAGCAAAAAAACCATATATTTTTCAATAAAGGAGCTATATCAAATGTTTTTATTTATTAGATAAGGCTAAAAATCTTGAAAAAAAAGGTAAATGGATAAAGGCTTTAAAAATAAGAAGGCAATTAGGACAAAAAGAAGATATAGAAAGTTTAGAACTTCTTATTGAATCAAATAGGAAAGGAGATGAATTCAGAAATTTAGCAAGAAAATTAACATTTAAACATCGTGAATTAAAAGAAACTGAAATAAATAGACTTGCACATAAAACAATATATGGAGATTAATTAAAATGGATGCTATAGAAATAGAACCAAATGAAAAAGATTATGAAGAACATTTAGACGAACTTTATGGATTTATTGAAATAGAAGGGCAAAAATTTTATGCTAGTAGAATTTAAAAAGAGTTAGATCCTATTGCATTTGATCAATCTATATTAAATAATATACCTATTAATTTTAAATGTTCAAAATGTGAAACCGCTTTTACTAATATAGAAGATGTAGAGGATTGTTGTCAAGAAGAAAACGAAGAGGATAACTACTTTAATGATGAAGATTTTCAATATACGTCTTGATTGATTAATATATAATTGATCGATAATTTAACAATATAAATTAATATTTAAATTATAATTTAAAACACCTTAATAATTTGTTATCTTCCTAAAAAAAGGAGATTGATTTGGATGAAAAAGAATTAAGAGCTTTAGAATTTGAAGCATTAGTAACTGAAGCACAAGCAATTTCTTGTGAAGTACAAGGTATGAAATATAAAAATGAGCAACGGATTATATTAGGACAGGGTGTAGTATATCAAGAAGATAGTTTTAACATTAAAGCAGAAGAATTGCGAGAAATAGCAAAAAAACTGCGAGGATTATCGGGAAGATAACAAAGCATTCAACCTGACTAAAGCCAAGGGCTAGGTTGATGAATGCTTTTAGATATGTGGTTTTAACAGGTTAATACAAATGTTATCGATCAACTAATAAATCATTCAACAGAGAAAAGAAAATAGAAATGAGTAATACCATATTTAATTTTTTAGGTAGGCATAAAACACGTAAAAAAAATATAAGTAGACATTATAATGATGATTACTATACGTACTGGAATAAAAGAGCAAAAAAATTCAATCAAAAAAAGAATAAATTTATTTTAGACGAGTCAAAAAATAGTAGACTTTGCAATAAAAAAAAGAGAAAAAATGAAATTAACAAAGAAAATTATTAAGTTTAATCGAGCAGTAAAACATACTGGACACCAAAAATGTTTTAAATGTGGGTATAGGTCTTTATCAGGTTTTAAAAAAGAGAAAGGTCTATGCCGTTATCATTGGAGTTTATATAACGGATGGATAAAAGACATACAAAGTATAAAATAATGACTATATATCAATTTCAAAATATGCTTTATGTTGATTATGGAATAATTTCTTTCTATATGCATTCAATAAAATCTTTATATATCAAAATGTCTTCTAATTCTAATAATCCATTTAGAAGAGCTATAGGTGAAGAGGAGAATGATTTTTTAAAATATCACAAAGACATAATAATTTATTAAGGAGACTATTATGAAAGATGAAAAATATTTTCTTAAAAAATGGAAAGTTAAAGATTATTTTGAAGTAGGTAAAAAATATAAAAAAACCTTTGAAACATTAATAGAAAACTGTAATTGTGGTAAATATATAGGTTATTGGATTGACAATTGTCTTTATGATGAACTTTCAGAACCGAAAGTTATGTTAATAGGAACAACATCATATTTAATGCTAATGATGGTTAATGATAAAATATTATGTGTTGCACAAGAAATGATATTTAAATATATAAATAAAAGAATAACAAAAGAAGATTATAATAAGATATCAGATGATATAAGTTTTGCTTTAAAATGTGATCCATCAAAACATAATCTTTTTTCTATATTTATACATGAAATATCAAGTTTAAGAGAAAAAAATAATATTGATTATGAGGAATACCAAAGATTATTAAATAAATTTCACTTATTCATTAATTATCTTGAAACAAATAATTATTTTAAAAGGAGCAATAATAATGCCTAAAGGACACTATAAGGAGCGCATTATTATAATGACTAATACATGGTTAACTAAAAAAATATTTCTTAATGCGATAAAAAGAAATAGAATATTTTTAACCAAACAAAATATAAGCCGAGGTAGAACTATAGGATATAACTTATATATCTTCTATAAAAACAAAATGATATTAATAAAAGGATTATCTCACCATTGGAGTGATTTTTTTGAAAGCTATAGACCGCGGGGAACAGGGTATAATAAACCACAAGAAATAATTGAGAGTGTAGGCTATTCACTAGGAATAAAAAAACTAAAGGAAATAAATTATAGAGTAATATAAAAAATGAATAAAATAATTAAAATAGGAGATACTAAAACAAAAGTAAGAATTTTTCATTGCAAAAAAAATATATGCTATTTCATTAAAAACATACTCAATATTAAATTGAATAGTAATCAAGAAAAAATATTAAAAATAACAGAAAAAAAATTAAATAATAAAAAACAATATGATAATAACAAAAGCTTCTATAAATGAATTAGAAAGGGCATTAAGAGGAATAAATGCAAGATATAATAATAATATTTATTTAAGCAGCAAATCTGATAAATATAATAATGAACCTTGTTATAAATTATCTTTACTTGTAAACGATACTAATAAAAAAGGAGCACGATTACAAATAGGTAAAAAAAGTAACTTAGGATGCATTCATGTTCATAGGGATTTTTTCAATATTTTATTATGAATAAATAAAAAAGCAGTCATTATAGTATATGGAGAATGGATAATAAAGAAAACCGTCACAGGAGAAGTATTAGGTATGTATATAAAAACAGTCAAGATAGTATGCACAAGATCTCCCCTAGATCATTTTTATGTAAATGTAATAAAAGGAGACAGATAAAATAATGAAAAGAAAACGTTTAGAAATAAATGATTTAAAAGATAAAAAACTCAAAAAATTATTAAAACGGTTTGAAAAAACAACAATAAATTTAAAAGATAAAGAATGGGATATGTCAGAGGGATATATAAAACCACATCACGATATAGAATTAGATGAAGATGCAAAATTAAAAGCTATACATTCATTAATAAATTACCTTAATGAAAAAGATAATGAATTTTGTAAAATGAGAGATGAATTAATAATTAAAGGATAAATAATATGAGAGCAGATAAATTTATAGAGACAATAAAAAAGAATCATTTCCCCGACGATGAAATAGTGTGTATTTATTGGACAGAGGCGGACATTATCTGTAGAAAAAGTGAACTTGATATTACATTGAATAGGGAGGAAAGAAAATAGGTATTAAGAATGATAGAGAATGATTCCTCCGCGGAAATAGGTATAAATTGGGATATTATAGACCATTATATAAATAAAATCTATGAAGATAGGCATAAATAAATTTTTGGCAATTACCTTGCATAAATAAAAAATATAGGTTATAATAGAAATAAAAGAAGCAAGCAGATGATTTATTAAAAGCTTTTTGAATTCCAAGAAAAAGGAGGTGATTCTTTTGTCAGATCAAAAACAGACAACCGTACCAAAGTCTATACTAAAGCCTGTACCAAAACCTGAAAAAGCTCAAAGGAAAATGAGTATTGGTTCTCTTCCCACTACATTTAAAAAGATAAAAACTGTTATTGATGCTCGAACAACTTCCGGGACTCCTGTTACCCCCGCGGAAAAATTGGATCTCAAAATGGTCGGTATGTATGCGGAATACGTTAAAGATGCAATTGATGGTATACTCGAAAATATGGTATACTCGAAAATAACGAGTAAATTTCTTGATTGGTAATTGTAATTTCTGGGAAAGGCCGATTTTAAATAAAGCCCCCCCGCTTTTATCAGCCTTTTTTGAGAGGTTATAATTTATATTATCTTGGTAGCTCGAATAAAATTCGCTAACCTAACTAGTTTCTTTTAAACTATCAAGATATATAATAACCACCCTGAAATTTTTGGTTGATATATAAAATATTAGCTAGATTGGGTGGATATATAATATCCCAAAGTAGGGTAAATAGTTTCATACAGTACAAACTACTGCTCTATTGTCCGAATTTATCCTACTTTGGGCAAATTACTTGGAAAGGTGGTGATAATTTAAAAAAATAATTCCCTTTTTAAATTTTACAAAATAGTATCTTATATATGGTTAAGCCGGACAAAATATATAAATTAGAAAGGTGGTGACAATCATTGAGTAGAAATAATAGGCTAGAAGAGTTAAGAAATCAAGATACAACTGGTATAACTAGAAGTTTAACGACTCATGAAATGGCTTCATTATTAGGTGTAACCTCATCAACAATTATCCAATGGATAAAAAACAATAAGATTAAATGTACTCGTACATTAGGCGGACATAGAAGGATACCTGCTTCTGAATTGGAAAGAATCCGTACCGAAATGAAAATTGATAAAACAGATGAACAACCTGTTTTAAGTAAAACTAAAAGCACTAAGAAGATATCAAAAAATAAATCCAGTAAACCTAAAAAGAAAGTTGAGAAAAAAATCAAAAATAACCCATCTACAATAAAAAAAGTAGAAAAGGAAATCGAACATAAAACAGCTTTACTTGCTCCTGGAAAATACAAAATATAACAAAAAAAACTGTAGATCCAAAAAACTAAAATATAAAAAATTAAAATTTCGGCTTAACCATATGATAAATCAAAAAGAAATAAAGTTTATAGCAAGAATAATGATCTATTCATCAACTATTTCACCTATGATATGTTTCTTTAATTCTGAATTACCTTCTATTTGTTGCATAACATTATTAAGACCTTCAGCAAAAGTAACTTGTTTACCAGGAACTTTTATACTTTTACTTATATTGTCAGTAGTGCTTCCTAAAGCTAATCTTCCTATTTTTTGGAATTTTTCAATTGTTTTAGCCGCCAATTCAAGGTCATCCATGGTTAATACAACTTTGACACCTTCATCAATAGTATTACTTCTTTCGGTTAGCCATTGTTCAACTTTACTTATTCCTGTTTCAGCTAACTTAATACATTTTGAATCAAATTTAGCGGCTTTTCTTGCTAAATATTTTATTTTTTCTTCTTGTAGGGTATGTTCATAATTTGTTACATAATTATTTTTTTCAATAACCCATTTTTGAGCAGAAGCAACGCGCCTTAAATATGCAGAAGGACAACCATGTTTAATAGACAATTCCTTCATAGTAGGCCATTTTTGAACATTTTCTTTATCTACATATCCTTCTACATATTCACGCTTAATTTTTTCCCAATTATATTTGTTGCTTATCAGATTGGATATATGTTGATTCTTTTCTATCATTTGCATTTTATAAACCTTTTTTATATTATTATATGTCATAGTAACAAAAAATACAAAATAAAAATTGTTATATAAGGAATAAATTCTAATGTTCATTATAAATAAAAGAATAAAACTTAAAGTTTTTTGTGGCAATGCTATTCATATAAAAGATGAAATACAAGAATTTTTTAAAAAAAATGAAGGAACTATAATTCATGAAATTTTACAATCAGAATCAGTAGATATTAGTGATCTTTTTAATATTACAATAACTATTTTTTATGAAGAAGCTCCTTAATTGGTATTAAATTTGCTTATATAAATATCATAGGTTTAAAAATGAAATTTACTAAAAAAGAGATAAGTAATATAAAATATTTTTTTTATATGATTAAACAAAGATTAGAGATACATAAAATATATGAAAAAAATATAAAAAAAAATTATCCTGAGTTTGTAAAATTAAATCTAATAAAATATGGGTTTTATGCAGGAAGAATAATTGAAATAATATATAGAAGAATAAATTTTAAAGATGAGGAGAAGAATTTAAATGCTGATGAATTAATAAAAGAACTATTTGGAGAAGATTTTTTTAATTGGGTATGTAATGATCATAAGGAGTTTACTCATGGAGTTAGTACGCCTAATAGTGAGCGTAGTATTGATAATATCATTACCAATAATCAGCATAATGAATAATATGAAATATAATATGAAATATAAAAGGAAAAAAAAGAATAAAAATCGCTATTGAAATATAATAAACAATGAGTTATAATATAATATATACATATCAATAACAATTTCAATAAGGAGAAATAATGAAAAAAATAATTACTGGTATAGTTATGGGTTTTTTAACTATAATATTTATAGGATATATTTATGGGTGTTTTAGTACAATTCATACTCATAGAGATATAATTAATGTACTTCTCGAATATTATCCAGATTACAAAGTAGAAATAACAGATAGTGATCCAAACGCAATAATGATTTTAATTAAAAAAGGAGAATAAGTAAATGCCATTAAGGGGAAAAACACCACAATGTAAAGATATGCGATTAAAAGGTTTTATTTATGGGCCACCAGGAGCAGGGAAAACAATAGCTGCTCTACAATTTCCTAATGCTTACATTATTGATACAGCAAAAGAAACAGATAGTTACTATAAATTAATTCAAAAACAAAACAGTGAGGTTTTTGAATGCTCAAATATTTATGAAGTAATAAAAGAACTTCAAACTTTAAAAAATGAACCACATAGATTTCAAACATTAATAATTGACGAATTAAGTACACTATATACCAATGATCAAATATTATGGACTGATAAATTTAATAATGCTATTATAGAAAAAGCAGCAAAATTAAAGAAAACAATAGATAAAGCCGATTTTTTAGAAGATTTTGGATATAGATTTTGGAGTAAAGTAAAAAGAGATTGGTATAGAATGTTAGAATTACTTAAAGAATTAGATATGAATGTTATTACAATATCTCATCAAAAAGATAAATATGGAGATGGTCAGAAGGTTATCGGGATAACATCTGCTTCAGATAAAGACGATGAATATTTCTTCGATTTTGTTTTTAGATTGATTAAAAGAGGAAAAGAATATAAAGCTATTTGTGAAAAACAAAGAATACTCCCTAAAGAAATAGACCCTGAAGAAAAAAGATTTCCAGATGAATTTAAATGGCATTACGAAAATCTTATTATGTTTTATAATAAGAGATATCTTGAAAGACCGACTGTAAATTCTAAAATGGAAATTAAAACCGAAAAAACTGATGAATCTGAAATTAAAAAAGATGGACCAAAAAAGGCTCAAAAAGCTGTAAATGATTTTGTTGATAATAAGAAAAAAGAATTAAAAGAAGATAAGGTAGAAATACAAGAGAAAGAAGAAAAAGAAGAGAGAAAAAAAGAAATAAATTTAAATGAAAAAAGTAACGAAGATAGTTTAGAAAATAAAATTAAAAAAATAAAAGAACTATTAAAAGTCAATGATATACAAATTAAAGATTTTAAATTATTCTTGAATAACGTTGTTAATTGGAAACATATTAATATATTAACAAAGCTTTCAAAAAAAGAAGCTGGTACAATACTGGATAATTGGGAATCTAAAGTATTCCCAAAATATAAAGAAACAATGGGTATTCAAGATACTCAAAAAGAAAAACAAAAAGAAGAACAACCTATAAAAAATGAAAAGAAAGGATATGTAGATAAACAAGAATACAAACCAAACGAACCGATTAGAGAAGATCAAAAAGAAAGGATAAAAGCAGAATTAGAAAAACATGAAGTATCTGAAGCAAAATTTTTTAAAGGATTTGATTTATATTCTTGGGAAGAAATAACCCAAGAAGGAGCAGAAAACATATTAGATTCATTAGATATAATGATAGGAGCTTTTAAATAATGAGAGGTAGACGAAATTACGAAGGGATACCAGAACAAACAGATTATCCAGTATTACCTGATGGTAACTACATGTTTGAAATTAAGGAAATAGAAGATAGCGAAACAAGAGAAAACCATGATTATATGGCAAAAATAGTCCTTGTATGTATAGAAGAAGGTGATTACGAAGGAGGTAGAATATTTGATAATATTATTATTCCAGATAAGAACTCTCCTGCCCATAAAATTATAGGAAGAACAAAAAGATTCCTACATGCAATAGGCGAACCATACGAAGGTGATTTTGAATTTGATACAGATAATTGGATAAATAAAACAGTCGAAGCAAAAATTAGTATTGGTGAATGGAACGGAAGACCTAAAAATAATGTTGATAGATATCTGTTACCTGAGACTAACTCAGAAACATCAGATTCACCAACAACAGAAAGAGGACTTCCTTTTTAATTAAATTTTTGTGCAATAACTTAACTTTTCTGTATTAAAAAATATTATTAATTTTATTTTCAAAGGAGACAATATGAAGAAAATATTTTCTTTATTGTTTATATGTATTATCGTTGGGATGATGTTCTTCTCTCAGCCGTCACATGGATTCAATTCATATTATGGCAATTATGAGATTGCGAAGATCATTCATTATGCTCATCCTCCACCACAATTATTACTAGCTCATATAGAACCTATAAATTTTATTTTTACCTCGGTTGATGGCGTAAATCATCTATCTCCGGCACGAACAAATGATATACAGTCCTGTCCAAATAATGTAGTAGTTTTTTCCCAACTGATTGATGATGATTCTCTATGTAATAATACTACTACTTTATTACATCCAATATGCTCTCACAAATTATTTTTATTACGAGCATATAATAGTTTTAATTTTGTTTCCAATAACCACATCAGAGTGCATAATATATTATTGATAAGAAATATTAGACGCATCCCCTCTCAACCAACGGATAATGTTAGGACGGTGATTGAAACAGGTTTATATAATTACCCCGTGCGTATTGCTGCCGCTCCATCGGTTTCAAAAAGTATGTATAATTTGAATAGTGGTTATACCTTATTATGACCGAAGATAACGGCAATAACTACCGTTGGTAGTTACTTCTAACAACTGTGCCTAGTAGTTATTGTAAAAAATTTAAGTTAAGTTATTGCCTTTACGGGGCGGCGATACGGAATAAGTCGTCGCCCTATTTATATAAGGAGAAGAGATGAAAGGTAAATACAAACAACCCTTACCTAAAGCACTTCAAAATTCGTTAGATAATGAAACCATTACTGATGAAGTAAAATTAATAGGTGATAAATATAGGTTTTATTATACTAAAAGCGGAAAATTTAAATGTGATAGATATGGTAAGCCGTTGAGAGATTTAACAGGTGATAAGGCCGTATATGTATTATTTTATAGAATATTGGAACAAGATGAAATTATAGATAATTTAAGAAAAATAATAAAGAAAAAAATCCTTAAGTTATGAAAAAAACTGAAGTAGAAACTATAATTACATTTAGTAAGGCAAGTAAAGAAGCCCATATTTGGACTAACGATATAAAAATTATCAGAAAGATGGAAAAATTAGAAGCTATAAAAAAAGATGAAAATAATTTTATTATACCTATTAATTTTATTCATCTTTATAAACCGCGTGGATATACTAAAAGACAACAAGAAATCACTAAGATGTTATTGAAGCAAAATAACCCTAAAATCAATACTGATAGGGAAGAAGAGGTAAAATCGAAAAAACAGCCCAAATTATTCGATTTAAGCATATGGAATATTAAGTAATATAAAACTACATAAAAAATACTTTTATAAAGAAAATTACCGTAACTTACGGTAAAAATCTTATATTATTTTTTATTCTGCAAATTAATTTAAGGGAGAAATAAGATGTCATTTCTAAATCCAGAATTTAAAAACTACATAGATAGAAAAGAAATAAAATGTGAAGTTGAATATTGTGATGAAATTGAAAGTGAAATTAATGGTAAAAAAATGATCCGTCCAGGAGTGAGGGTGACTTGTTCAGAATGTGATCATTCAGTAGAAAGCTTAGGCCAATCAAATAAAAGCATTAAAAGATGTTTAGCATTACTTTGTGAAGAATGCCCGAATGAAGAAAATAACTGGTATACCGCAGTTGATAAATATGGAATAGAAGTATAAAAAATGATAAAAATGATAAAAAAATATAAAGAAGCTAATATTACCATAAATAATATTATATTAACTACTAGTCAATCAATGACTATAAGAGTAGCTTTAGAAATGTTTTGTAAAGATTTAATTGATAATGGTTTAGGTGAAGATATTCATGGTCAAGAAATAAAAAAACTTTATCTTGAAAGAATTCATGAAATAAGAAAAGTCTTATATAGATCTTAGTACAGGTATGTAAAAATGGAATTTATAAGAATTAAACATCATAAAGCAGATTTTCTTGTAGTCAATAAAGCACCTTTTAGGGATGACAATCGATTGTCATGGAGAGCTAAAGGTATTCTTGGATTTTTGTTATGCTTACCTAATAATTGGGAATTAAACAGAAAAGAAGCCTCCAACCATGCTAAAGATGGAATTACATCTTTTAACGAGGGTATAAAAGAATTATCAACATGTGGATACTGTAAAATACTTCCTGTAAAAGATTCACAAGGTAAGTTCCGCGGATTCGATTATATAATCTCTGAAATCCCGAACTTGAATCAACTAGACCTTGATAATAAAGAGACTAAACCGCAATTAGAAAAACCGAACACGGTTTTACCGAACACGGTTTTACCGAACACGGTAAATCTAACGCTACTTAATAAAGATATTATACAATACATAAAGAAAAACAAGAAAGAAATTTTAATATTATTAAATGCCGAGGCGAAAAAGAAAAAAACCAAAAGAAAATTTAACCCTGATTCGTTGGGCGGAAAACTGGCACAATACATGTTGGATGAAATAAGAAAATTTGATCCAGTTTTTGAAACGCCAAACATGGGTCAATGGGAAGCTGGTTTTAATATAATGATTTTTGTTGGTGGTAAATCATATGATGAAATTAGAGAAGTAATATATTATGCGGTACATGATAATTATTGGCAAGGTATAGTTAAAAATCCATATGTTCTTAAAGCTAAATATGATACTTTATTAACCCAATTAATTAATAAAAGAAAAAAAGCTACATATGCAGAAGAAAAAAAAGGAGTATTTGACAGAGCAAGAGAGAAATTTAATCAAAAGAATTGATATTACTCTTGATACGGTTATAGAAGATTATTATTTATTTATTCCAATTGCTATTTTAAATGAAAGAATAGATTTAGAAGGTTTTGAGAATAAAACAGAATTAATATATGAACAAATAAAACTATTAAAAGAAATAAAAGAAGAGATAAAGAAATTATGAAAGACAATGAATACTCTGATTTTGTTGATTTAATGGAAAAACTTTCTCTAAATTTTAAAGGCGAAATTGATGAGAAAAAAATGATTTATATTTTAACGAACTTAAACATTATAAACTATCCGCGGTATCAAGAGCAATAAATTATGTTATCAGTACAAGAATTTATTCTGATTTCCCTATTGTTGGCGTTATAAGTAAAGCCATAAAGGATTCAAAACATAAAATAACTATAGATTCATAATAAATATGAAAGTTTCAAAATATTTAGATTTCAAAAATCTTGAATATGATATAAAAGATAGACCGAGCGGAGAAAATTATATACTGGTATGTCCTTTTTGCAATGGCGGAAGTAAGCAGGAAAAATCATTTGCCATTAATGCTAACTCTGGATTATGGAATTGTAAAAGAATTAATAACTGCGGTAAATCTGGAACATTCTATCAGCTTCAAGAAATGTTAGGGGATAATCCAAAACCTATAGATCCTTTTTTTAAAAATAGAAAAGGTAAGATTGATAAAGTTAAGAAATATAAAGTACCTACTGTTATTAAATTACCATTAAGTAATAACAGTATTGAATATTTACAAAATGAAAGAAAATTTACAAAAGAGATTATAAATAAATTTAATCTTTTTGAAGGAACTAAAGGAGAAATTAAAATTCCATATTATAAAGATGGAGTCATAGTTAATGTAAAATCAAGATTAAAACATACAAAGGAAATGTGGCAATGTGAAAATGCAGAACCAGTATTATTTAATAGAGATAATGTAACAATAGAAGAAGATGAAGAAAATTTATTAATTATAACTGAAGGAGAATATGATTGTATTGCATTAACTCAATTAGGACTTAATAACGTTGTATCTGTACCAAATGGAGCGGATGATTTAAGATGGATAGAAAATGAGTGGGATTTTTTAGAGCAATTTAAAGAAATTTTTATCAACATGGATATAGATTCAGCAGGCCAAAATGCAGTTAAACCTATAATAAATAGACTTGGTATTTGGAGATGTAAATCAATAAGACTTCCATATAAAGATGCTAATGAATGTCTTATAAAAAGCGTATCAAATAATGAAATAGGACAGTGTTTTGAAAATGCTGAAGAATTTGCACCATTAGAAATCAAAACTGCGGGAGATTTTTGTGAAGAAGTTATTGATATATTTAAAAATCCAGAAAAATATAAAGGAATACCAACTGGAATACCAGAATTAGACAAACTGATAAGGGGATGGAGAAATAGTGAATTAACTATTTGGACAGGTCAAGGTGGTTGCGGAAAATCAACAATGTTAAATCAATGTTGTATATTATTATGTGCTCAAGAAGTTAAAGCTTGTATTGCATCTCTTGAATTAAGGCCAGCGAGATACTTAAAATGGGCCGTTCAACAAATATTAGGAAAGGAAAATCCAACAGAAGAAGAAATAATAAAAACTTTTGAATGGTTAGATGAGTGGTTTCTAGTACTTGATATAGAAGATAATGTTTATGGAAGTAAGATTTTTGAGCTATTTGAATATGCTGCTAGAAAACATGGGATAAAACAATTTGTAATAGATTCATTAATGAAAATAAGACTTAAAGGATCGGGTGATAACAATGATATGAGCCAAGTTGAGTTTGTTATGGATTATAAAGGTTTTGCAAAAAAATTTGATGTCCATTGTCATTTAGTTGCGCATTCACGGAAAAAAGAATCTGATAAAGATAAGCCGGATAAAACAGACGTGAAAGGAAGAGGTGAAATAACTGATACCGCGGACAATGTTATTACTGTATGGCGGAACTTAGATGATGAAGAAGAAGATTTAGAAGAAGGGGAAAGGGTAGATGGATTATTAATAGTAAGAAAGAATAGGGAGTTTGGTGATTTAGGTAGTATTCAATTAACATTCGATAAAAATAGCAGGCGTTATATGTGTAAAGGTCAATATGATTTTTATAATAGGGCATAAGATATGCATTAATATTAAAGAGAGGATTTTGTCATGGAATTTAATGAATTTAAAAAAGTATTTCAAAATAATTTTAATAATATAATAAAAGATCAAAATACACTATTTGTAACAGAGGCAAATAAAGATAATCTTTGGAATCTATATCTTAATAGTTTTCCGGAAGGGACTAATAATGTATATAGAGAAAAAAGAGAATTTGATTGTAGTTGTTGCAGACATTTTATTAAATCATTTGGGAATGTTGTTATTATAAAGAATAATAAATTAATTAGTATTTGGGATTTTAATATAGAAGATCCTAAATACCAACAAGTTATTAATGCATTATCTTTATATGTAAAAGCATTTTCTGTTTGTAATGTTTTTGTAGCAAAAGAACAAATCTTTGGGATAGATTATAATTTTGAAAAAAGAGATGATCTTCCTTTTAAATGGTATCATTTTCAATTGGAACTTCCTAAAAGATTTATCTTTGATATGGATAAGACAGTAGGATCTTTTCAAGATGTTTTTAGGGATAATAAAAATGGTCTTTTAAGAGCACTAGAAGAAATTTCTAAAGAATCTGTTGAAACAACTCTTGAGCTTATATTACGAAAAAAACTTTATAAGGCTGAAGAATGTAAAGATATATTAGAAAAGTTTCTTTTTGTTCATAATGAATATAGTAATATTGATGAAAAAGATAAAGATAATTATATTTGGATTAAATCTGTAGAACTTGGAACCGGAATAAGTAGACTTAGAAATCATTTTTTTCTCTTTTCAAGGTTCGATAAATATGTTTTACAATGGATTGGGCCATTTTTGTTAGATCTTTCAAAAGGAGTAGAATTAAATAATGCCAGAAATAAGTATTTAAAAATTGTTGATCCTAATAATTTTTATCATTCAAAACCAGTATATAGTAAAAGAATGGTAGAAGATGCTGAGAAAAAAGTATCTGAATTGGGGTATAAAGAATCCATAAGTAGAAGATTTGCAATACCAGATGATATTCCTAAAAATAATGTTCTTTTTTCAAACAAAGATGTAATAACTTATATTGATGAAAATGATATATTTGGAGAATTGAAAAAGGAAGCCATTGTAAATCCTAAAAAATTTAATAATATTGAAACAATAGAAATAAATGATTTTATACATAATATCTTGCCAAAAATTACTAAAATTGAAGCATTATTTGAAAATCGTCTTGTTCCAAATTTAGTATCATTAATAACTTCTAAAAATAAGAATAGCAAATCTATGTTTAAGTGGAATAATGATTTAACTTGGGCTTATAAAAATAATATTACAGATAGTAGTATGAAACAACAAGTTAAATTAGCAGGAGGTAGAATTGAAGGGCCATTAAGATTTTCAATATTATGGAATGAAAATGGTGATAATCAAAATGATCTCGATGCTCATTGCATTGAACCAAACCGTAATCATATCTTTTATCAAAATAGACTTCCTACAATTCATCCTTCTTCTTGTAGATTAGATGTTGATGTAATACATCCAGGAAATAAAATAGCTATTGAAAATATGATATGGACGAATTTAAATAAAATGCTTGAAGGTAAATATATGTTATATATACATGTTTATTCCTATAGAAATGGAATAAGTGGATTTCAAGCAGAAATAGAATTTGATGGTCAAATATATTCATATTCATACAACAAATCAGTAAAACAAAATGATATAATTAAAATAGCACAAATTGATTATAATAAAAAAGAAGGTTTTAAAATTACTCATTTATTAAAATCATCTATGTCATCTAATATTGAATGGAATATACGTATAAATCAATTTCATCCCGTTTCATTTTTCATGTTATCCCCTAACCATTGGCAAGAACAAGGTATAGGAAATAAACACTTTTTCTTTATGTTAAATGATTGTATAAACAATGAAAATACAAATGGTTTTTTTAATGAATTTTTAAATACAGAATTAAAACCTCATAAACATGTACTTGAGGCTTTAAGTTATAAAATGCAAGTTGAACAGTCTAATAATCAATTATCTGGGTTAGGTTTTAGTTCAACAAGAAGAAATTCATTAATTTGCAAAGTCGAAGGTCATTCTTATAAAAAACTTATAAAAGTGATCTTTTAATATTAATAATCAAACATAGGAGAGAAAAATGTTTGAAAAAGCATCAAGGCTTAAATTGCGTTTTAATTACAAAGGATTATGCCCGACAGAAGATTTATGGTATGCACCATTATTTGTTTCAAAAGAAGAAAAGGAAATGGGTGAAAAAGGATTAAAAGAAATTCATCAAGAACTCTATCAAGAATTGAAAAAATATCGTGAATTACGATCAATTGAATGTGATTCCATCGATGAGGACGGTACAGAATCTATAAAAAAGACTGAAGAAGAAGAAATCTTAGAACTCAAAATAGAACTTGAGAGGGAAGAAGCAGTAGAAAAATCTAAGAAAAAACAAGAATTAATGGAAATATTATATAATCAAGAAAAAGAACAATATAAGAATATGCCCAGAGAAGAATTGTTAAAAATTATTGACGATTTATAAAAAATAATTTTGCTGTGATTAATGACATTATTATTAATCACAGCAAAAAAAAATAAAATGGAGTTAATATGAATAATCAAAGATCAATATTTTTTTCTCTTACTATGTTTTTTATTATAACTTTTATTTTATTTGTTTTTTTTGGTATTATAAATCATTCTACTTTTTCAAAAAAGATCGAAAAAATAGAAAAACAAAACAAATATGTGATTCAAAAAGAGCCAAAAATACTTGGTAATATTGGTACTATTATTCATAAATCATGTTCAGGTAGAAAGCTTAATATTTATAAAAGATGTATAAATATTAAAGATGAAGGCCAGTTTCTTACATGGAATACTATCGATGCTACAGATGATACAAGTAAAATGTGTATTTTAAAATCTGGAATAATAGAAATAAAAATAAAATATGTAGAATAAAAATGAATAAATTTTTTAATTTATTTATGATTATTAGTTGTATGTGGTGTTTTATTGAATTTATATTTTTTAAAATTTATAATAAGATATCATATAATTATAAAATATTATTGATAACTTTATTAATAATATTTTTTTACTTTCATTTTTGGTTGTATTAGATCTTGGTTTTAAAAAATTAATAATATATTTATAAAATAACAAGGGTAAAAATGATATTAATTGAATTAGCCTCTAAAAAAATTAATAAAGTAAAAAAAGCTATTTGGGCCAACCCTAATGCTTATTTAAAATTAGATATTATTGATAATAAACTTGGACCATGGGGCCATTTATATGATCAACCAATACAAGACAATGTGGGAATAGATTCACCACAAAATGTTTTAATAATAGGTGATAACGAAAATGATTGGATTCCTTTTAATAATAAAGAAGAATAAACATGACATTTAAAGAAGCGATTAAAATACTTGGAAAAGACCTGAATCAGTTTTTCAACATATATTAAAATTACTTGTAAAATCTATGGGAGATTATTTAATAGAAGTTGATAGATGAGAACTTTATAAATTAGAGGAGAAAATTTAAAATGCAAGTAGGATTTATTTGCACTAACGGAGAAGAAGTTTTATTTAAAGACTGTATGGAAAATTGTAAAAATCATTGTGTTTCATTACCTACTTTATCAATACTTTCAAAACAAAGACCGTGGACTGGTTTACCAAGTACAACACAATTAATAACCGGAACTAGATATACTTTATTAAAAATATTTAAAGATTACTATGAGGATATCCAAAAATTAGCATGGATATTACTTGGGAATAAAGTGCATAAATCATTGGAAGATAACGATACAGAAGGAACTAGTGAGATTTCTTTTGCTAATAGAATTCAAAGTGGAATTGCTGATTATTATAGTCCAAAAAACTTTACTTTGTGGGATTATAAAAATAGTGGATCTTATAAAGTTAAAAAAGCTTTAGGATTAGTAAGCATAAAAATAAGTGATCCATTGGGAGAAAGATATAAAAAATCTGGTAGAGGATATAAAAAAGGAGATATAAAACAAGTAACTGTATGGAACCAAGATCAATCCGCGGTTGATATGTGGGAATGGATATTACAAACTAATCGATATGCTATATGGCTTGAAGATAGTGGTCGTCCAGTAAAAAAGATTAAAATTGAAATAATAGTAAGAGATGGTGGATTGAAAGCAGCCGCCACGTATGGAATAGATAAAAATATTGTAGTAATTGATATACCAATTTTAGATAGAAAATATGTTTTAGATTATTTCAATAAAAAAGCTAAAACCCTGAGAACAGCAATAGCATTAATGTGGTCGCCATTGTGTAATAATAAAGAAACTTGGGGCGGTAGAAAATGTGAAAATTATTGTCCTGTATCCAAATATTGCAAAGAGATGCCAGAACATAGTAATCTTGAAAATAGGTTTGATTTTCCACAAATTTTATGTTAAGGATTTATGATGTTATTCTTAAAAATTATGACTTATTGTTTCATTACAATAATATTTATTAAATCAGTGATTATATTTCTTTGTTGGTTATCAGTTTTTGTATCTATAGAAACTAAATCAAAAATTGATTTAATTAAAGAATATAAATTAAATCGTAAAAAAACATTGATATAAATTTAAAAATATGATATACTATTAGTATATAATCTTATACACCTCTTTTCATGGCAAAGGCGGGGATTGGAAATGATAATCTTCGCCTTTTTTAAAATAGGAGAATAAAAGTGAACCCTATAGTAACAGAAATATTACAAGAAATTTTTCAATCAATTACTATTGCTATTATTCTATTATTAGCATCTATTATTACATTATATATTAATAAATTAAGAAGAAAAACAGAAGAAATAATAGGCAATGAATCATTAAAGATACTTGATGATATTATATATAATGTTGTTAAATCTATAAATCAGACAGTTTGTGAAAAAACTAAAGAAAAAAATAGAGCTTTGAGTGGAAAGCCGAAATTAAGCGCTAAACAAGAGAAAGCAGTTAAAAACTTAGCTAAAGAACAAATTAATTTCATAGTTAGTGATAAAGTAATAAAAGATATTAAATCTGTTGTATGTAATGTAGATAAATATATTGATCATACAATAGAAAGCACTATTAAAAGTGAAAAAAATGAATAAACCAATTGTTATTATTTATATAATACTTTTATTCTGTTTATTTTTATTAATTAAAGAATGTAAATCATCAAATCTTGAATTAATAAATTTAAATAATAAAATAGAAAAATATGTAAGTAAAATAAATCCATCATTGAATGAAAATCAATTAAAGGACATATCTTTATTTATTATAAACGAATCAATATATTATAATATTCCATGGATAATTACACTTGCTATTATGGAAGTTGAATCTCATTTTAATCCTAAAGCTGTATCACCTGTAGGAGCTAAAGGATTAATGCAAGTATATACTTTAAAATGTTGTGGAATAAATTTTAATAAAGAACAATTATTTAATATACAATATAATATTTCCGCTGGTTTGTGTATTTTTAGAGATAAATTAAAAATATCAAATTATAATTTAATTAAAGCTATAGGACTTTATAATGGAACAGGACCAGATGCAAGAAAATTTGTTATTCGAGTATTGGATATTTTAAATAAATTAAATAAAGAATTTTATATAATATATTAAGAATTGAGATTTAAATATGAAAGATGAATTATTATCTATTCATCTTAAATTTGGTGATACAAAAAATGCTTTAAAACATAGTAAAGTTCTTAGATTAGCAAATGAGATTTTAAATGATAATTAATACTAAAACTAAAATGTATAAAGCTCTTCAAAAAGGTCTTTTTGGGAATACAGGTAAATACTATAAGAATATAAATTTTATTCCTAAAAATGAAATAGTTACATTAAGATATAAAGATAGAAATAAATTATCTGGTAAGAATTTTTTAGCTTATGATATTACTAAAAATATGATAAAACCAACAATAAATAAATGGGTAAATCAAGGAGCCAAAGAAGAAAATATATTTATAAATCAATCACAAAACGACAATAATATAATAGTTCAAGGTGAATTAACTATAAATGAATATGGATATTATTTTTACCATTCTTTTTTAAAAGAAAAAATAAGAATAGCACTTAAAAAAGATGGTAAAGTCATCCATGGATTACAAGTTTCGTTACTTTTAAAAAGAATAATGGATATTAATAGTTACAATGATACAATTGAATTATTAGAAACTTATCCAAATCATATAATTGAATTAAGTATCTATAATCATTATACTGGAACTATTCCTAATCGTAATACAATAATTTGGGAAGTAAGAGCTTATTAAATATGTCAATAACAATACCATATTGGGCATTCCCTTTAATAATAACAATAATAGCTTTATATTTAGGTTTTAAAGATGATAGATCTGGTGGTCCCTATTGTGGAGCAGATCCATTAAGAGCCGCGGCTGGAATAATAATATCTTTGTTATCATGGTTGATATGGGCTGTAATAATAATGATAATTAAATAAAATAAAATGGATGATTTAATAAATTTAGCAAGTTTTGATAAAAATAAAGAATGGATAATTTTTTATAAAAAAGGGTGTTGTAATTGTTTTACAACTAAAAAGTATTTTGAAGCAAAAGGCATAAAACATGATAGTTACGATATAGATACAAGAGATGGTTTGTCTATGGCTGCAAGTTATGATGTAATAAAAGAATGTGAAGTAGGAGTACCAGTAATAATTGAAAAAAAACCACAAGAAAACTGTTTTTGATTTTTATTGGATAAGTAACTCGATAGGTAACAAAAAGTTACCAATTTCATTTAAATGTCCAGTATGTAATAAAATAAATGAAACTATTGCTATATATGAGTATACACCATATCATGAATTTTATGAAGGAATAGAATTTTTCTGCGGTTTTTGCTTATCACAATTTGTAACATTGCCTGAAGAAAAAATAAAATTAATAAGTGGAGCATTAATAATATAAACAGGAGAAGAATATGAAAAAGATACCATCATTATTTAAAAGAGATTATACAAAAAAAGAAAAACCTATAATTAATCAAATAAATAAAGAAGCTAAATGGGTAATAGATGGAGAGGGTATTGCAACAAGAAAATTTGATGGAACATGTTGTTTGATAAAAAATGGTAGATTTTTTAAAAGATATACAGTTAAAAAAGATAAAACTCCACCAGGAGATTTTATACCAGCAACAGAAATAAATCCAGTTACAGGGAAACAGGAAGGATGGAGGCCAGTAAGATCCTCAGATAAATATCATATGGAAGCTTATAATAGTATTATTCCACATTTTACATGCGAATTAGATTGGATAGATGGTACATATGAATTATGTGGTCCTAAAATTCAAAAGAATCCAGAAAAATTTGAAAAACATATTTTAATTAAACACGGATGCGAAGAAATAAAAAATGTACCAAGAGACTTTGATGGATTAAAAAATTTCTTTTTACAAAATGATATCGAAGGTATTGTATGGCATCATCTAGACGGGAGAATGATAAAAATAAAAGGAAAAGATTTCGGAATAAATAGGAATAAAAAATGGAAATAAAAGGAATAGATAAACCAAGAAATCCAAATCCTGCAAATCCTTTGATAGACCATGATTATAAAGAAAAGCAATTAGTTTATTATGTTGATCTTGATGGAACATTAGCTTATTATGAAAGATGGGGGAATATAGGTGATATTGGCAATCCAATTCCTTTAATGAAAAAATGGGTTTTGTACTGGTTAAAAAAGGAAATAAAAATAAAAATATTTACTGCGAGAGCATATAAACCAGAGACTATTCCGCCTATAAGAAAATGGTTATTAATAAATGGATTTCCACCAGATCTTGAAATAACTAATATAAAAGGACTCGATTGTGATTTAATTTTTGATAATAATGCTCGTGAAGTAATAAACAATACTGGTATAATAATTGATAGAACTGGGGAATTTAATAAAAAAATATTGGAAAATTAAAACTTTATGCACCTTAGTGAGATAAATGCAGATATGGAAACTAAGCTGTCTTGGAATGCTCACCGTGGCTATGGAACGACTTGGCTGATTGGCCTTAGTACCAGGCCATGTTACGGTTCGAATCCGTAGGTGCATAATATAAATATGGAGTTAGAATGAAAGTAAAAGAGCTTACAATTAATAAAATATATGATTTAGAAGAAGAATTGAAAAATGATATAATAAATTTACTTGATGAATTTGAAAAGAAAACTAATAGCACTATTAAACAAATAACTCTTTACAAAACTGGCAATGAGAAACATATTAATTTAAATATAGATTTTGGAATATGAAATGAGTGAATTTGTATTCGAGCATGATTTTAATAAATGCAATGAAAGATGCCCAACTAAACAACGTTTTGATTTTATTCATCCCGATCTATATATAAATATAAAAACTTTTTTAGATAAATTTTATGTGCCTTTTGAATGCTCAATTGATAATATAATTAATAAAGGATCATTACATTTAATAGATATATTATTTATTGGTGAAGCCGGGGGAGAACAAGAAGTATTATATAAAAGACCATTTTATCCTGGAGCACCATCTGGTAAAATATTAAGAGAAGTTATAAAAGATCTTTTATTAAAAAATTATGCAATAGCTAATATAATTGGTTGTCGTCCAGTTTCTATTAAAAAAAATAAATTTATTAATAGAACTCCAACTGAATCAGAATGTGATTATTGTATTGAACATTTAAAATCTTTTATAACTCTTCTTAATAAAGATATAAAAGTTATTTTACTTGGTAAAACTGCTGCATTTTCAGTATTTAAAAATATAAAAAATTATATTAACGATAATGAAACTATAAGTAAATTAGTTAAATTACCGCCATATAAATATAATAGTAGAATTTTTGCTGCAAATTTCCACCCGCGGTATGTTGCTAGTGGCGGTGGAATAAAAGGAAAGAGATATCAAGATTATTTAAATAGAATGGGGGAGATCTTAGAATGAATGAAAATCTTATTATAATTGATGATTATATAAATAGTAATAAAATAAATAAAGACGAATATTATAAAAAAATTAAAATATATTATGAAAGATTATTAAATGAAAAATTTAAAAACAAAATAAAATTTACTATTAATAAAGATAGTATTATAAAGTATCTAGGTGATATAAATGACTAAAGAAGCTAAAAAATATTATAATAAACATAAAAAAGAATATGATGAAATAATCAAAATTTTAGATGAAAATGATAAAAGACATAATGATGAAATTGATAAAATAAAAAAAGAAAGAGGATTAATTCGCGTTAATTATGATCCTTTTAATAATTGGGAAATTACAACATTTACAAAAAAACCATCTAAGTCTATGTTAGAAATTATAAATGAATATGCAAATAAAGAGAACATTAAATGACCAAAAAAGAATATTTACATGCATTAAATGAATTAAATGAAAAGAAAAAAGAATTTGAAACAGAAATTAAATTTACAGATGATGAAATATCTTTTTTAAATAAAAATTATATTAATGAAAATGCAAAATATGTTAAAGGTGATATAGTTAAATATTTAAAATTTAAAGAATTATATCAAATAATTCAGCCGGAATATAGTAATAGATTTAAAATATTAGCAAATTTTATAAGTAGAAAAGGTACTATATTGTATATAATAGAAAAAAATGATATTACACATAGAAGATTATCACATATAGGTGAAAATGATCTCGAATTAATAAAGAAAAAGAAAGATGAATAATTTTAAAAAGATTTTATTCATATAGATGATAATCCTGAGTATAATAATACTTCAAACGAAGAGGTTTTGTGGATATATGACTGGTAATGAATCTGTATGCAATAAATCAAGAGAAAGACAAAATACAGACATACAAGAATATTTAGATAGTATAAAAGATTATGGACTTCTAACCGATGAAGAAGTTATAGAATATACAAAAAGAAAAGATTCAGGAGATGAAGAAGCTAAAAGAATTTTAATAGAATCTAATCTAAGATTAGTTATAAATGTAGGTAAAAAATATATTAATAGAGGGCTTAGTTTTCAAGATCTAATTCAAGAAGGTAATATTGGATTAATTAAAGCTGTTGAAAAATTCGATTGGTCTAGGGGATATAAATTTAGTACTTATGCTACTTGGTGGATAAGGCAAGGAATTGTTAGAGCTATACAAGATAAATCAAGAAATATAAGAATACCAGTACATACTTTAGAAACTTTTAATAGAATTATAAAAATAGTTAAAAAATTTAGAGAAGAAAACAATAGAGATCCAAATATAAAAGAATTATCTGAACTTACTGAATTTTCTGAAGAAAGAATTGAATATACTATTAACTCTATTAGAACTAGTAATACTGTTAGTTTTTCAAGTATATATTTCAACAATATAAATTCTAATAAACAAACTACTTTACAAGAAAAATTAACTGATAATAGTATTGAAAATTTTGATTCTAAAATTGAAAAAAATAAATTAATTAGAGATATTATATTACATCTTAACTGGATGATTGCAGAAAGAAAAATAACTGAAAAATATAAAGCAATTTATATAATGAGGACCGGATTAGGAAATGAAAATGGTACAAGAACACTTGAAGAAGTAGGGAATCGTTTTAAATTAACAAGGGAAAGAATAAGACAAATTCAAGGATTGATAACCAGAAGTATCAAAAAGAATAGTAAATTAAGAGTAAGATATAAGGCTTTAATTGGATCATGAAATATATTTTAGGTTTAGATCCTGGTCAATATAAAAGTGCATATATATTATTAAAATTATCAGATGATAATTGTTTTGAAATAGAACAAAAAAATTGGTTAGATAATGATTATATGATAAAAGTACTTATAAAAAGATGTATAGAATATAGTAAAATTGAATGCGCCATAGAAACTATAGTATCTTATGGAAATATAATAGGACAAAGTACTATAGATACTTCAATATGGGCAGGACAATATTTTAGATTATTAAAAGATCTTAAACAAGAAGTTTATTTTTTAACAAGGCCGGATATAAAACTTAATTTATGTCATAATAGAGCTGCTAAACCTAAAAACGTAATTCAATCATTAAAAGATAGATTTGGTGATCTTGGAACAAAACAAAATCCAGGCAAATTATATGATTTAAAATTAAATGTTCCTAAAGGAAGTAGAGATCATTTATGGTCCGCCTTAGCAATTTCAATAACATATATAGATAAAAATCATGGAGATGCAAAATGAGAAGAATATTAGAAGAATTAAAAAAAATAGGGATTGGATATAGAGAAAATTACGGCGGGAAATTTGAAACTATATATCCGCATAGTGAATATTCGCTTAAAATTTTAATTTATGAACATGGTGTTGATGTTCAAATGATTGATTCAAATGGAATTTCTGAAAGCATAGGAAGCAGTGAAATAAAACATAATCTTATAGATGAATTATGTGAGGCTTTACACGAAGTTTTAAATAAATTTAAAGAGGAATAATAATGGATTTCCCTTGGAATAAAAATAAAAAAATAGAAGAACTTAGTAAATTATCAAGTAGAAAAGAAATACTAGCTAAATTTAAAGATATTGCTAATCCAAATTGTAATACATGTTATGGTCAGGGGCATGTAGGACATAAAATTAATCCTATTAAAACTTCTAAAAATAAAATAATTAAACAAAGAATATATATACCATGTCCGAAGTGCATAAAAAATTAATGTTTTATGCACTTCGCATAGATAAATGACCCTATTACAAAAAGCAATCCCCCAGAATGGACATATAAGACCACGGGATTAAATTTGTGATGTATTACCATCTCTAAAATTCCAATAGTCCATAAAATTATGGCCATGATTTCAATCGTAATAGCTAACCAATATTTCCAAGAATATTTAGGAATATTAGTTTTATATGATTTAATAAATAATTTTTCTTTCATTTTTTAATAAGATATGAATTGTATATTTCCAGCAGTCGGAGCAGAAGTTTTATACTTGTATTTTAGTTCTCCATTATGCTTAAATCCATCTATAAAAATATCTTTCCCTGCCGGAAATGTTATTTCTTTAGTTTCAAATTTAACAATTATATCTTGATTCAAACTATTAACTATTAAAAGATGTGTTCGTGTGTAATTTGTATCTAGGTCAATAAGTGAAGCGAAAGCTGCTGGAACATCCCCAAAAGCCTTAATTACCTCATCTATTATATTGGTATGAAATTGCCCTGTTGGATCTTTCCCTAGCATTTTAAAAATCTCCTTTGGTTTTTTATAAATAGCATAGCAGATAGTGGATGGGGTACACTATTTTTCGGCTACCGGAAACCTATCTATGCTATTATTAAATTTTAAAAAACAATAAATTATATTTCATTTATTGTATACGTAATAGCTGCCCCTTCTACCACAAATTCTCCCGCTATTTCATCCGAAGAAGCATCTAGCCTTCTTATTCTTATTGCTAATGCATCACCAGCGGTAAAGGCAATTGTTGATGCGTCGATAGTAAATGCTAATTTATATGAAGTATATTGTGCAACATCTCCTGTAAGTGTTTCAACAGTATAATTATTAGTTGTTAGAGGAACTACTTCATTACTGTCCATATTACATTTTTCAACACTAACTTGAATATTAAATCTTTTTGCATTATTTGCTGTATCAAGCCAACCACCTACATATACAATAGGATCTGTGACGTTATCCCAAGAAGAAATTACACATTTGCATGAAAATAATTCTTCATCATCATTATTATAAATAGGCAGACTATAACCATGGAAAAGACCTCTAGTAACTAGTGTTGGTTTACCTGTACCTATTATTATTGAACGATTAAAATTAAAAGTATCTGTTCTAATAGTTTTAGCATTTCCAATAAGTGTTACAAATCCATTTGATCCAACTTGCATATAATGAGAATTTAATATATCACCTATTCTTGTAACACCATCAGCCATTACAATTAAATGTTCATTAGCATCACCATTACCACCAGCATAAATCCTTACATGTCCAGTTGAACTATGTCTAGCTACAACACTTAAACCACCAGTCATTCCGGCATTAGTAATCATAGATCCACTTAATGCTCTTTTAGATCCGCTGGTAGTAAATCCGGGTCCATATCCTGTAAAAAATGTTGAACCTCCATTAACATCTGCTATAAATCTAGCTACTGCAAGAGTACCAGTATCTTCGTTTTCCATTCTAATAGCTCTATTACCATTATAGTCGCTTCGGACATGCAATGGCTCATTTGGAGATTGTATCGTAATACCAGTGTCGCCTTTATAATTAATTATAAATAAAGCGTTTTCTCCATCATCAACAATTTTAAGTAGATCAGCAGTTTGACTATCTGCTGCTGTTATTTTTATACCAGAAACATTTGCTGCACGACAAGTAACTTCTAACATTGCCGCAGCTATAGTAGATCCAATAGCCATTTGACCATTATCATCTATGTATACATTTAGTGAATCCCCTATTTCAGATGTTGTTTTCCATCTAGCTACACTATTTACAGCACCAGATCCCGAACCTGCAACAAGAACGTTAGGAATTATACAGCTCATAATTATGTTCCTTTATTTTTAATTATTTTTTTAATTTCTTCAATTATTTGTTGTTCAGATTTTTTCATTTCACCAATTATAAACATTGTAAACCCTTGATTTAAATGCTTAGTTAATTTATTACCATCATTTGATATTAAAAATTCATCTATGGTATTACCTATATTTTCTTTTAATATTTTTAAAACAAAATCATATTCATTTTTATTTATTTCTTCTTTTATAATTTTAGTTTCTCTTTGATTTACCCCATCATTGTTTTTCATTTTTTTTATTCCTTTTTATGCTGTTGTAAAATATATAATATTCACAGAAAAATCCCCAGTATCAACTATACTAGTTATATCAACTGCACCAGATCCAGGAGTATCAAAATATATATCCATTCCCGCGGCATTGTATATAGGATCTGCTGAAACAAAAGTAGTATAAGATGTTGATCCAATAGCCCCTAAGCCACCTAAAAAACTACCAGTTAATCCACTATTTAAAATTCTTAATAAAACTCCTGTTGCACCAAGATAAAAATCACCAACCGTTGAACCCTTAGATATATTATCTACAGTACTAATTACATCACCATTCCATCTATTTATTGTATTTACTTTAATAGTATTTGGATTTGTACCATCTTGAATGCTAACAGATATTGCTCTTATATTTCTACCGGCGGTCCCGTCACCTAGAATAGCATCACCAGCATCACTTTCCTTAAGAAATTTATCCCAAGAAGTAGATCCATTATCATTTATATATAAATCCGCATTAGTGTCTACCCAAAATGTTCCTTGATTGGCGGAATGTGTTGGTGTTGTGCCAGATTCAGGTACTACTCTCATAAATCCCTTATCAAAGGAGCCTAAAAAATCTATACCGTAATCTGCTTCATCAGATACAGATTGTAACCGCAAAAGACGATCGCCTTTTCCACCAATACTTACAGAGGTTCCTGTGGTAGCCCAATTAAAAAATAAACCGGCAGTATCACCAGCATTAACTCTTATACCGCCCCATGTTAATTGTGTAGGATTTGTTAATTCAGCTCCAAGATCTACAACATAATTATCGTTAAATTGCCTATACATATGAGCAATAATAGTGTCCCCTCTATCTTCATAAATAGATAAATAATTTGATAAAACAGATCTAGCTCCCGATGAAGCACTCTGAACTGTTACTCCTGTCATAGTACCTGCTTGAATTGTAGTTGCTGGAACTTGACAACCAGTACTTAAAATTCCACCTACAATATTAAGAACCTGTGATCCATCAGAGTAATCTATTCTATTATTTCCAGATCTACCTATTCTTACCTGACCACCTTCAGCAATTGCACAAAAATCTGTTCCGCCTGAATTATAAGCAGCTATTCCATTTTGATTAAAAACAACTTCAGATGTTACTGATGGAGTACCAACTACAAGACCACTTCTTATAGGTAATATAACACTACCACTAGAATTTAATCCATTACCAACTCTTGAATCATGATTCCCTATTGGTAATGTTCCAGTTATACCAGCCGCACCTGTTAAATTAACTTTTCCAGATGTTATTCCGGCTTGATAAATAAGACCATGGGTTTTACCACTTTGATCTAATTTATCAATATCAACTCTTCCGGTTGTCAAATCATCAAGTTTAACTTTTCCATAAGTTGTACCTTCTGGGATTTGGTCTAGTATAAGTTCGTCTAAATATTCAAGCCATTGTGATACACGCCACCAACACCAATTAAATATTTTTGGATCTGCATTTGTACCACTTATATGTCCAGTTAATTGCGCTGCCCCATCAGGTATTGTATATTTAGTCGGTGAATCATCGTTAATCCAATCTAATTGTATTGTTGGTTTTGTTGCCATAATATTATCCTTTTATTAATAACTATTAGCCCATTTGCTACCAAAATTTCCCATAGTTGGACCAAATCCAAATCTTGTTGGATCTGTTACAATTATAGTATCTAATCCTACTCCGGCAGCCAAAGCTTCTCTAATAGTAGATTTTATAAAATTAAATAGCGTATCTCCTAAATATTCATCTGTTTCTAATTTAATTTTAGCTGGTAATAATTCTGTTAATTTTACATTAGAAGATCCTGTTATAAGTTCCCATAAATATAATATTCTATTTATTTCTCCCATGGATACGTTGATACCTATTTTTACTTTTATTAATATTCTATAATAGGTATCATTATATCCTAATCTTGGTTGATTTACAATAGTCCCTATATTGTCAAGTTGAGTACCTTCGGAATTATCTATGCTTACATTATATAGCATTTGTCTTGCTACATCTTCTATCTCTTGAATTTGATTTCCGAATAAAGAATTTAATAAATTAGATATTAAAACGTTTGGCATTTAATCACCTATATTGATATAATAAACTTCGTCTAATTTGCTCTGTATGATCCCAAATTTTACCATCAAAAGCAGGTTTTACACATATTTCATCACTTGGCGTTCCATAACCCCATTCATTTATTCCTACAATAATATAATAATAATTTTGTCTTATTAAATCAATATGATTATGTGGAAATGATACATCTTCTATCTTAGTTCCATTTTCTATTGTTACTCCACTTGATAATCCAAAAAATAAATCATATGTTACTCCACCTTCTTCAGAGTCTATTGATATAATATTTTCACTATCACCACCTATACCAGTTATTATTTTTTTTACAGGTGTGTCACCAGTTGGAGTTCCATATACTTCAGCGGATTCATCGCCTTCACCACTTACATTTTCTGCTGTTATTACATAATAAACTGGATCACCAGGAGTCAATGAATCATGATCGTGCGGACTTGTAACACCAGCTATTTTAGTACCATTTAATTTGGTTACACCAGGAGTATCCCTATAATAAATATTATATGAAGTCGCATAAGTAACTGAATCCCATGTCAATGTATTTTTTTTATATCCATTAGTACATATTGGATTTGCTGGTGCTTGAGGAATTGGTGGTAATGGAGTACCACTTATATCACTTCCAGATAAATCACCTTCTTCTGATAAAATTTCACCAGAATTTCTGTAATAATGTGCAATATTAGGAATTAATCCTGTATGATCAAATGGTGTAAATTTATCTTCAAGTTTATAATCACTTTTTGTAATCCCAGGGTTAGTATCCCAATAAATATGATCTGTCTTTATATCAAACATATTATCGAATTCTACATATCCACCATAATTATTTCTATCATCAACACGAACTGATAATCGAGTAATTTCACTTGCATAAGAACTATGATCATATATACCAACTAGAAACCAAGATCCAACATATGCCCATCCATAAAATTTTGTTCCAATTCTAGCAATCATCATTTTTGTAGGACGAGTATTTAAATCAGTTATTGAACCAGTATTTGTTGAACTTCCATTTATTTTAGATACAACATATGTTATATGCCTACTTAATCTTTCACTATGGAATATATAAAATAATTCAGTCTCATCGGGCGAATATACTCTGAATTGAATACCTATAGAATTATTAGAATCATTAGCATGATAATCTGGAATATCAATAGATACACAAAAATCACCAGACGGTAATACATTTACAGTATTATCTTTTAACCAAACATGTTCATCGGCATTTGGAACAGTTAATCTAACTTTTCCAGATACTATTGAAGCTGTTCCGCCAGCACCTTTTGTATATATTGTCCAGTTATCAAGATTATCAAAAGTTTCACCAATAAGTTTATTCCATGTTAGTATATTTTTTTCAATACCAGGGGTAGCATTTAATCCAAAAGATGGTCCTATTTTATCTGGTATATCTTCAACAACAACTAATTCATCTGTTTGAGAATCGCCTAAATATAAATAATTTCCAGATTTTTTCACACATTGTGGTTGATTCATATGATTCCCAGAACCAGTTATTCCATATAAAAAAACTGGTGCCGTTTTACCTGTAATATTAAATTTACTTAATCCTTGGTTATTAGTAACATTACAGACATAAGCAAACATACTTTCAACATCTAAACCAGAAGGTCCATTTAATCCTGTTGAAATTTGAGCTGCTATAGATGGTGCACTTTTATTAGCTATATCAATTATTATTAAATTTGTATTTCCTTGAATATAAACATAATTTTGCTCAACTTTAACAATTTCTGCATCTAATGAATTTGTAACATCGGATATAGTAATAGTGCCCATTAATGATGGATTGTTGACATCAGATACATCAATAATTCTCATAGCATTATTATTATATATCATAAATGCATAT
>Ga0224514_10000018_pt1 | contig 73346 bp, 101 predicted proteins | sample SF_May12_sed_USG_3_FD_169107 | JGI IMG/M metagenome (GOLD analysis project Ga0224514, IMG submission 169107) | Sediment microbial communities from San Francisco Bay, California, United States - SF_May12_sed_USGS_24 | ecosystem: Environmental > Aquatic > Marine > Sediment | place: USA... | reverse complement strand
GCTGATTATTTTGTAAGCAAATCAAACCAACCACCAAGGAGGATCACATGGATTCAACAAACAAAATAATCAGCGACTATGAAATAGTCGATCACGGAGTAGACAACCCACAATATTTTCAGGGATGTGGCATAGCGTGTACCGATTATGATGATGTGGCAACAGGCATGGGAACATCAGCTAATGAGGCTTTAGATGATGCTCTTGAGCAATTGGCTATTACTGATTGGAATGTTGAAAATATCAAAAATGATATGAGCAAAGAAAATGAAGCGGATGGGTGTGATCACTGCGAATCATGCAGCGATTGTTCTGATCAAAGTTGCGAACCAAATCAATATTATGTTTCCGTAAGGGTTAAATAAATCACAAAATCAAACCAACCACAAAAGACCGGGGCCAGGTCGTAAAAGTCGGCAAGGAGAACAGCATGAAAAACAAAATCAAATCAATCACAGTCCAGTCCGAAGTCGACGAATGCCCGGACTTCTCTTTCTTAGGAGAGTACACGGAGAGTTCTGATACTTGGAATGTTGTCGTGCAAACTGGAGAATATGTACGTAAAATTGAGCAACGACAAGAATTGGTCGACACGCTCAACGATTGGATATCAGATTTTCGTGATAACAATGCCGATCCTGATATGATACAGAGATACAGAATACGAAGAAAGAAAATAATAGATTCAGGCGATATGGAACACCCATCATTTAATGGAAGCCATTACAGATATTTCAAACCTTATGCTGGTGGAGAAAAACCGGGAACACCAGAATATAAAAAATATGCCATGCAGGATTTTGAGCGCATGGAAGCACATAATAATGATCACTGGTGTTTCATTGGAATAATTGCAACTGCCGAAATCGTTACCGAAAACGGTACAATTCAAAGAATCCACTCTGGTGGTTTATGGGGAATAGAGAGCGATTCCGGAGAAGAAGAGTTATTATCAACAGCACAAGACGAAATTGCTGCATTAAAAGACGAGTTATTATCTCTCGGTTTCAGTGAGAGAGCAGTAACACGGGCAATACAGCAATGGAACAAAGAAATTAAATACTAAACACATTAACCACTCAAAGGAGGAGTTATGAATATAGTTGAATCAATAGGAAAATGGGGAGTAAAAACTACTCCAGAGCAACAGGCACATACACGTATGTCCACACCAAAGCCCGGCGACATAATTGAATTCACCGATACAGAATATCCTCACACTTCGGGCAAATATGGGAGAATAGAAGGAATGGGGATATGGAAAGAAGGTGAATTCCATATCTGTTGTCACCTTGGTAGCGCATTTCTCAGCGAAAACGGACGCGTCAGTATTTCAGGTGGTCCATTTGAAAGCGTTAAACCTGATGATTTAGAACCTACATTTAAATTAAAATATGCCGAATATTGGAACTGGGGTAATAACCTTCCTGGGGCCAATCAAGGAGTGCATTATAAAATAGCTCGCCCTGTTTTTAAGCTTATAAAAAAAATCAACATATGACGGGGAGGACTTGGGCTATAATTTCTAATGCCCAGTCCAGGAAACACAACCACCAACCGAGGAGGACACATGAAGGTACAATTAAAAGGTAATGCATGTATCGTCACAAAAGAAAAAGGTGATAAAAATTTCTATGGTGTCGTAAATGCTGCCGGAGAATCTGCACTTCTATATCATGTAAAAAACATCCTTAATAAACAAGGATATGATCTTATCAAAAAAAGAATGCACAAAGACGGACACTTAGTCAGTGATATGCAGCAATATCTCAGGGCACGGAAAAAGAACAGTGATAACACTAAAAACATTTGTATCTATAATCCAAATTGGCTAGTAGAAGGTGCTGAAGTCGATTACAACCAAGGGCAAGTAATATTATCGGTCGAATACAACTATTTTGACTAACCGAATCTAATCACAAAATCAAACCACTCAAAGGAGGAGTTATGAATATCTACCAAATCAAATCAGCAACAGAAAAAACAGCACCTTACTTTTTCTGCAGAAGAACAATGAGGTTTTTTGGGCAGACTCTTAGAAGCTTCCGCGTTACTAAGCGTGAGGATGGGAAGTACGATGTGATAGCACCACGGAAGGTTGGTGAAAGAACACATGGAAATACTCATAGGGTATATAATCCTGAAAATAACAAACTTGAATCCCCTACAAGCTAATGTTCGAAACCGGGAGCAATCCCGGTCTGTCGGCACGATCAACCGGCACTGATGAGATAGATCAATAACCAACCACCAACCGAGGAACAACCATGAAATCTGACAAAAAAGGCTGTTCACAGTGCCCAAAAGGCCAGGAAAACCACGAAGAGTTTAATTTTAACGGACGAGATTTTGTACAATACGATTATCGTCATATTGATGGCAAGTTATTCTCGTGCGTTGCAAAATCATTAGATGATGCACGGTCAAGTCGAGACAAATGGCTGAAATCTCATACTAACTAAGGAGCAACTATGGACAAAGTCACCAAATACCTGTCCGACATCGGACGAAAAGGCGGTAAATCCGGTAAAGGAGAGAGCAAAAAACGTTCACCTGAACACTACAAAAAACTCGTCGAAATAAGACGAATAAACCGATTTAAAAAACGAATGGAGGAGAAAAATGGAAAATAAATTTAAAACATATGAAGAGGCTGAAAAGAAATTAAACGATTTCGACAGCGATTTCACCTCAACCACATTTTGTCCATTAATAAAAGAAAAGTGCAAAAACAGTTGTGTGTGCTTTGTCGAATCTATTGTAAGATATGATAAGCATGAAAAAGATGAAAGCAAAAAATATTATGTGTGGAAAGCGTATTGTGGTAACAAAATGTTTTTCAGTTCTTGATAATTTAATCGCCATCCTGTGGAGTACTACCACAACAGCCCGGATCCAACCGGGCTTTTTTTATGCTTGAAATCCAATCCACATCAGTGTACAATCTATGTAAACACCAACCAAGGAGGACTCATGAATAACCGGGGCTTTTCATTCCTGGAACTGATGGTAGCGGTATTAATCCTCGCTATCATAGCAAGCTGGGCAACCACCAACTACCGAAAAACAGTCGAACACAAAAGACTGCAAACAGAAACCGATAAACTATTTGCCGTACTACACAGCATCCGCGATATCGGATTCAACGAAGACGCCGGCGTTGTAGTTAAATTCGTCACATCACAACAATGCAGCATCTATATCGATACCGGAAAACAAGGAACCCTGATACCACACGGTGTATATAATATCCCGTATCCAATCGAAATCGGTATCCCAGAAAACGGACCAACCACAGCTCCTCCAAATATCGAATACCACACATCCGGTATAACACCAGGATGGAACTCCTGTATAGTCTTAGAAGCCTCAGCAATCGGTGAAATCAACACCGGCGCCGTATACCTCAGGAACACCCGATTATCAAAACACTGCTACTGTATAGGAGTCGCCAGCAATAAACTCGTGTTCGATCTCTATAAATGGGACGGCACCTGGTTCAAAGGATAATAAAAAATGGGTGTGCAAAAACACACCCATCCTCACATCATCAATACACACATTAACACCCCAAAGGGCACCACTAATATAACAAATTACGATATCCTGCGCTTAAACAATAACCGCCGAACCTTCCTCACTCCAAGCTTATCCCACCTAGAAGCCTCATCCGTAGTAAGACGTATCGTCCGACGAACCTCACGCCGTAACCCATACTCACGCACTACCCTCACTTCACCCTTCTTCATATAATAAAAATATATCACCAACGTCAGACAATTACAACCACAAAATTCATTAACCGTATTCAAACTAGAATACACTTTGTCTGACAAACCTATTGATATTCCCTGGTTATTGTGGTATACTATTAAGTGACCACAACCACACAAGGAGGATCCGTTGGACCCTTATAGACAGATACTTTTCATAGTGATGTAAGATATGTGAAATAAAAATGCTTTTTTAGGAGGTACTATGCCGGAGCGAATGATGTGGATCAAAATTGGTTGCATCGAGAGAGATCGCCGTATGGTTGATCTTGCGGTTGAATTAGGTATTGACGGTGTGCGGTTGTCGCGGATCGTGGGAGGATTCCAGAATCCGCCCGACAGGTTCGAGCGGCATGTACAGATAATTTTCGAAAAATGGGACATGGAGGATGGTCGGCAAACGCTAAAGGCGACGTTGACGTGAACATAGAGAAAATGCGTCCATGTATTCGGAAGATATTTGAGCAAGGGCTTAAAAAATGCCTTTTAGGGAAAAAATATTACAAAAAGGAACAGAGCGACATGACTCATAGAATAATATACGAGCTTAATCGGTTAGGTTTTAATAGGGCTCAAATATAGTTAATACACGATAATCAACCGGAAAGAGGGCTGCAGTAATCTACCACAATGTTGGTGTACTGTAATATTGGCAACCATTGCCCTCTTGCCATTATACTAACCGGTCCGGATGGTCACCGTAAAGCCCCGGCCCTCCTTGGCGGGGCACCGGTTACACTGGAGGACACTATGAACAGAGATAGAGACACCGAACAAGATAGCATCACACTGCTAACCACAAAAATAAAAGCGATGGAAAAAAACATCGAAGTTCTTATAGGATCAGTGTGCAATCTCATACAAAGAATCGAAACACTCGAAAAGGCTATAGGGCATCCATATGAAAAAACCACCGTATAATCTAAATCTCATTTATACGCTCGTTAAGGCCGCTGAGAGAGAGGGTAGCTTCCAGGGTATCTCTATGCCAGGTAGGAAGCGATCGTGGCATACAAGCGCTGTAGGAGGCTTCCTGTGGTATAATAAGAGCAATAACAGCACAACGATGATCCGAATGGAAAAAATAACACTCAAAAGGAGGGCACAATGATTATCACATCAGCTGGGATTTTCCCGAAAGAAGCTGTCGACACATTCATTAAGCGCCACTGCGAAACCGTGTATATAATATTAAGAGCGTCCGGCAAAGTTCCAAACGTGAATGAGACAAACAAAGATGTTGTGGAGTTAATAACAAAAAGAATAGCCACCTCAATCCCTGTGATTGATGGCAATGCAAACATCTCGATCAGTACACGAGATTATGACTATCCCACATTGGAGCATAAAATCCATAGCACTACCACTGAGGATCCCATCGAAATTAAAGAAGTAGTGTGACTATGGATACACAATCAATCCAAATAGCTGTTATAATAACAGCGCTTCTCCTAATCTTCGAAACAGTAATGGTAATTGGTGTATGTATAAAGCTGCTTCGGCTATTAAATAATAAGACGTCGATGATAATACTTAAAACCAAACACTTGTATCCAGCACAGAGGAGAAAATGAAATACAATTTTTTATTTCTATGCGCTATCCTGCTGTCTGTTGTTGTCGTATTGTTATACTTGGGATACCTACTGGGATTCTCAGTAATGCCACTCACACCTTAAAGGACACATTATGAAAAGAAAACCACGTCGCAGAATATGCCAATGGCTTCATGACGGCACCACATTCCAGGATAAAAAAAACGAAGCCATCCCGCCATCATCCCTATGCCTCAATCTCGATCGAGCTGGAATGATAGTCGAGCCTGATGTCGATTGCATTAACTGTTTATCAAAATCTAAATCAAGTTTTTTATTCGGAAAACTTTCACCAGAATTCGTGTAGGAGCAACCATGAAAGACACTATATCAGCAAACATCTGCACACTCACTAAAGGCACCCTCGCCGCATGCTTAAACAGAGAATACTTCAAACCATTCGACAGATATTTCTGTAATGCCGTCGATGGATGCCCGGATCAGGAATTCGTTGTCGTGAAAATCGAAACCAACGATAAACCCAATAACGGCAAATTCAAAGAAACACAGTGGCCAACTTTAGCGGTAGATAAAGAAGAAAACACTTGCAACAACAGTGATTGAACGGTATATTGTTAGTAGTATGAAACGGGAAATTTCCATAAAAAATAGAAAATAATTGCCCTGTACTGGAACAATTCCGGTCGTAAGTCTTGGTTGTTTTTTCCCGATTCTAGCCAGAGCAGGGCTTTTTAATGGCCATTAATGTCAAAACGTGATCACGATACTGAAATTTGGCTAGAGGATTGGTTTTTAGAACTATCAGACTCTGAAATGTTATTCTGGTTTTATATAAAAGACAGATGTGATCATGCAGGATTTTGGAGACCTAATTTTAAGATGTTTGAAAACTCTACTGGAAGAAGAATTCATCGAATGGAATTCTTAAAAAAAATAAATACCGGTAAAGAAAGAATTAAAACTCTCGATAATGGAAGATGGTTTCTTACAGGGTTTATTTCCTTTCAATATTGTGGTAAACTTAACTTGAATAATCGCTTTCATAAATCAGTATGGGGTACGTTTAGAAAAAACATACCTTACGACGAATCAACATGTTATGGTTTTGAGGTCTCTTTGACCTCAATTAGACCTCAAGTTGAGGTCAATAAGATACAAGATACAAAGAACGAAGAAGAAAAGAAAAAGAAGGGTGTGGGGAGAAAAGGAAAAACAGAATTTATTCCTCCATCATTTGAAGTATTTGAAAAATACTGTGAAGAAAATAACCATAAAAATATAGCACAGAGAACCTATACCGGATACAAAGAAGCGGATTGGCACGATTCCAAAGGTAAGCCAATTAAAAACTGGAAACAAAAATTGCAGCATGTGTGGTTTAAAGAAGATAATAAAGATAATAAACAATCAGATTATCGCAACCAAAAATCACAAAATGAATACAAAGAGACTCGAAAAATTCCAATAATAAAAGTTGATGAATAATGAGTAGAGAAGATTACGAAAATAGTGGATTGCCGATACGGCATAAAAACTTCAAACCTGTTAATGATAACAAGCATACTGAATGGTCAAAAGTGTATGAAAAGATAAAAGGATTAATTGAAAATGGATCAATATTTGCCATTCTTGGAACACGTGGAAGCGGTAAAACACAAATCGGAGCATCACTTATAGGACATGTAGCATTAAATTTAGATCGCTCTGTGATGTATCGTAAGGCTTTCGATGTTTTTTTAAGAATCCGGGAAGCAATGAAAATGCCAGGAGATTCAGAGCAGAATGCGGTCAAAGAGTTTATTAAAAAGTATTTCCTCGTTATAGATGCTTACGAAGTTCGCTCAGAATCACAATTCGAAAACCGCACTATCGATCACATAATAGATTGCCGGTATGATGCAGTAAGGCCAACACTAATAATTTCAAACGACAAACCAGAAGGTTTTGAAAAATCCATTGGTCCATCAATTAGCGATCGCATAGCAGAAACAGGTGGAATAATTGAAATGAATTGGAAAAGCTTCAGATGAAAATTTTAAAAAAATATCATAGATACAAAATTATGCAAGCGAAATTTGAAAATAAATAATCTATATCTAACAGAAAGGATCTATAATGTCAGAACCAACAACACTTATGGTAAATGATGTTAAATACGTTCGTGAGGATTCTGTGAAAAAAGAAGTAGTTAATTTCACCGGTGAGGAATCTGTAGCAACTCGTATGATCGGCAAAAAGGTTATTGTTAGAAGTCGCAATGAAGGTATTAACGCCGGAATTGTCGTTATCGCCGATAATACCGGTGTAGAATTATCAAACTGTCGGCGCATATGGTATCACAAACCAAAAGATAACTCATTGTCATGGTATGAAGGGGTTGCAGTATCTGGTATATCATCAGATTCTAGAGTATCAGGAACAGTCGACGACAAAGTGATAATTGAGGATTATTCAATGACAATTTGTACTGATGAAGCGTTTAAAACTATTATGGAGTTGAAACCAAATGAACAAAATTAATATTAAATACGGCTACGGCTCCGGCGACGGCTCCGGCTACGGCTCCGGCGACGGCTCCGGCTACGGCGACGGCTACGGCGACGGCTCCGGCGACGGCGACGGCTACGGCTACGGCTACGGCTACGGCTCCGGCGACGGCGACGGCTACGGCTACGGCGACGGCGACGGCTCCGGCTCCGGCTCCGGCTACGGCTCCGGCTCCGGCTACGGTTAAATTTGAAAATGACTGAGTATAATATACAGAGCTAAATTAGCTTGGTAGTACGCATTATAAATACTGGAAATTACGATTGGATTAAAATAACTATTGACTTTTTAACTTTTTAGGTGTATAATTATACATATGAATAATCATAAACAAGGATTACATGTAACGTGCAGTGAAAAATTCCGAAAATTGTGCTACCTTCAATCTCAAAGGGTGTACCCTGTTGTTGATGGGCACCAGGGATCGAAACATTCTGCTGGTAGATTTCTATTGATAGCCGGGATCGAAAAATTAAAAACACTTAAAGATAAGAACGGAAAACGAATCTTTGACGATAAGTATCTAGATCAATTTACGCCTAAATACATTAAAAATAGAGATGTATATTTCACATAACGTCTAGTTGTAGGCAATAAAAAGTGTTGAAAAACATATTAAAGGCGGCTTGCTTTGAAGAATGTTATTGACGGATCTTCATCAACACAATGTCCTAATTGTGATGGTACTAAAATTTATGTTATGGATTCGCGAAAGTCTAAAATAATGGGCTTTGATAGCATAAGGAGGCGTAAGATGTGTGTTGATTGTAAGGAGCGGTGGACAACCCAAGAAGTCGATGTGCTTGTATTTAACATATGGTTAAGTGAGCGCAAGTCAGCAACCCGCTTGAAATCTGCGGTATCAACACTTTTTACAGCCAACAACACGTCGCAAGCCGAAACAGTCGGGCAAGGCAGGTAAGCGTACTGCATCGGCTGTGCGCTAACGTTGTAATCAATTATCTACCGGCCATATTATAAGGCGAGGCTGAAATGAAAGAAACTATAAAGCGGAAACGAAGATTTACAAAGTGCCCTCGTTGCGGGTACGAAGATATATACGAACTGGAAGTAGAAGATACCATCGAACAAGTATATAAAACGAGATGGGATTGCAGTATCTGGCGGGGGTGAGCCTCGCTGAATTAGGGGAGCGGTAGAGAACTGCTTACAACATGCGTTAAGTAGTTCGCTCCGTTCTCCCAAATTGCTAAGGCAACTTTACTTAACGCAAGCACGTTGTAATCAATGCCTCCTTTTGAGAACATAGGAGTTTGTCAAATGAAGTATACGATAGTTTTCTTTTCTACGGTAGGGCAGTGCCCATGGTGGTGTTGTGATACCGACGAATGCGGGTTAAGATCCGATGAGTTACGGTGTACTGGAAAAACATGTGATATTGCCCCGTCAATGTTACCACCGAGTAATTGCCCTGCCCGTGAGGTGCCAAACTCAGAACAAGGGGAAGCGTCAGCACAGCTTACAACAGGCGATAACACGGCGGAAGCCTTGCCCGAAGGGGAAATTACGCCTAATTGTTCACGATGCGTTGGTGGTCTTAATTGTATGTGGAAAATTAATTCGGTAGATTGTCTTAGTAATTATCAACCGGCGTAACTTCTGTTATCGCCAATCCGTTGGTGGAAATAAATTTTTCTCTGGAGATTGTAGTATATGCTTATAACCAAAGGGGATATTACCGATGTTGAAGAGGCGGTCATTAGCTATGGCAAATTGTGGCCGATGGAGGCTTGGGGCCGCATAAAAAAACTGGTGGAGGAAAAATTTACTTCCACCAACACAGGCAGCCCAAAATTGCCGACACACGATGAGATGTTTGAGGCTACTGGTGCAGAGGATCGTCATAGGTGGGTAACTCAGCAGTTTTACGATGAACTGTGTCGGCAACTTCGGGCGGGTGCCTGAGACGTTGTGCGCAAGTTTTGTTGAACCATATTAAAGGTGATTTATGAAAGCTCTAAAAATAGAAGCGGACGATAAAGGGTTTACAGTTTTTGGTTATCGTACAGTTGCAATCGGCCGTATACATAAAGAGTGGGTAAGCCGAAAGAAAAGGTGGTGTCTAATAAGCGACGATCTAACTTGGTGGCGTCCCGATTGCTTGCGTCAAGTAGCAGCTTTCATAGAATCACTGGATAATGTGGAGTCAACAAAACCAGTCCGGCGAAGCGCCCACACAACAAAGGTTAAAAGCTCCGCTAACGCTACGGCTCCGCAAATGCCGCCCTCATGTTCCGAATGTCCGGTAGCTGGATGCAGCTTTTGCCTTTCGCGTGGTGGTATAGAATGTAACGCTGCTTTATGGCGGCACTTCTTTTAACCTAAACCGTTAGCGGCAATTTTGACCGCTGAGATTGTAGTTCGGCTCACTGGAGAAAATATGGCATATAGAAACATAGTACCAGTTTTAATAGACATTGATAATTTATCTGGAGAATGCGGATTATTTTGTACAGGTGATAATATACCAAACGGCGGTTATGGTTGTGCGTCTAAATTCAAGAACAAGCAGGAGCCAGGATGCTGTAATTCATGGGATTGTCCTCTTGCCTATAATGCAACTATAGATGATTTAAAGAAACATGATTCCATCTTGTACGAACAGTATAAAGATGATCCGTGGGCACATGAAGACTGTGGCGATTGGATGGTTAAGTATCGAGAGTGTGTAACCGCCGTTCGCCGAAAGGATAATTAGGATGCGGTCAAAACAACCGCTAACAGGCAAAAGCCAAAATGCGGGTAAGTAAATATGAGAGTGTACCGCACTTCGGCTCTTTGCCAATCCGTTAGCGGAAATAATGCTCTTAGATTTATTATAAAGGCGGCAATAAGTGGATATATCAAATATGTGCGATCCAGGGAATGGTAGGCTCGGAGCTTACTTGAACACTGCAATATCTGATTTATCGATAGACGGTAAGGGTGAATATTTTAGAACTCTTTTTGGTGGTTTTCACCGGGAAATAGTTGCCGCCTTAAAAGCTAATGAACTCGCATTACATTCCGCTAACAAAGCAAGGCAGCTTTCGCCTCCGGAAATTTGCGAGTGGGAAATTAAGGAAAATGAGCATGGTGGATTTTTTCATACATCTTGTGGTGAATTGGTACAATCAATTTTGTCAATTGACGGTATGCAGTTTTGCCCATATTGTAGTCGCAAACTTCTGCCTTGCTAAACCGTTGTGTACAAGTTTTGCTTTTGGGGATTGTATGGCAAAAGATAAGTGTCCGTGTATAGGCTGTAAAGAAGCAACTGAGTATTCTAAAAATATGTTATGGTGTTGGTGTGTCGTTTTTGCCAAATGGCGGAAGCGCAAAACCAATACACAACAAATAAAGGGTGAAATGTGATTCTACAAATGAATACTATGAGGTCAAAGGTGGCAGCCCTCTCGGTGTGTGCCGAAAAACCCGGTAGACACTTCACCCGTTTATCAGACGTTATAGGCAATACCGCCCTCTTGGAGAATAAATAGGCAATGAGCTGGAAACTTTTAGATTTGTACTGTGGTGGAGGTGGAGCAGCGAAGGGTTATTTCAGGGCCGGCTTTACTCAGATCGTAGGTGTCGATACTGTTTTTCAAAAACGGTATCCATTTGAGTTTATCCAATCTGATGCACTGGAATATCTCCGGGATCATCATCACGAATTCGATGTAGTACATGCCTCTCCCCCATGTCAGAAATGGTCAATTGCTTCCAATGTCCATCGTAACAGAGGTAAAAAATATATTGATTACCTTACGCCGACACTTGCGGAATTAAAAAAAATTGGAATACCATATGTAGTTGAAAACGTGCCAGGCGCTCCGCTTGATAAGTCAATAACGCTATGTGGTTTAATGTTCGGTTTAAAAGTTTTCAGACATCGCCATTTTGATTGTAGTCATTTTTTTTTATTCCTCCTCATCCATCACACCGCGGTCGCCGTATCGGAGAGGGTTATTATTCTGTTGCCGGTGGTGCAGGTCGTTGGAAAACATGGGGGACAGTCATGCGTGATGTCTCAAAGGGAAGTGTCATTGAGTGGAGAAACGCAATGGGCATAGATTGGATGACGAGGAAAGAGTTAACGCAAGCTATACCGCCGGCTTACACGCAGTTTCTCGGAGAACAGCTCATTGCGGTTTTAAATAAGGAATCGGGCGCTACAGCCCATAACAGCAAAAGTATTCAACGCGGTGAGGCAGTATGAGAGCGTACCGCACTAAATACGTTTTGCAACCCGTTGGTGGCAATTGCTCGGCGGCCATGTTAAAGGCCGGGTAAAAGGTAGTTTTTATGGGATCTAAGGAACAGAAGTTTTTAATCGATAATAAGTTAAACGATGCATGTTTAAATAGTGTGAAGGTAGCTTTTCATGGGGATAAGCGTGGATATTTATACGTATCTGATGTTATGGAATTGTACTGCGGTGAAGCCCGGCAGGGCAAGGGGAGCGCCGAGCAACAGCATCCAACAGCAGAAAGTGCGCCATTAGAATACGAAGAATGGAGCGCAAGGCCGTGTTGTTATTATGATGAATGTACTATTAAAAATAAAAATCTACATTGTTATGCTAATAAACCGTGTTTCAAGTAACGGCGCACGTTTCGCAAACGTTAGAAGCAATGCGACTCTTAAATTTATTGGAGGAAATTTTACTATGATTAATATACCGGGATATAGAGAAGCTGGTAACGGATACTCTAAAGTCGGTGATGTGGTTGTAATAGAGTTGAAGGAGCCTGGGAAGTGTAGTTTTTTATATGCCGGGCAAGCTGTAGGTGTTTATCCGTTAATGTTTGGTGGTACGTTACTTCGTAAAATTTCAAAAGGCAGCGGAACCCAGCCCACAGCTTCTAACCCAGGCAGCCTGCCATGTCCTGACGATTGTGATAATAAAAAGGGGCAGTGTTGCCTTTTAGGTGCAAATCATTGTATTCGAGATGCAGACGATTTCTATCGGCCACGGCAGGCGGGTGCCTGAAGCCGTTGTACAAAATAAAGTGAGCTTTCATGTTAATAAGCACAATTAAACCAAACAGTGGACTTTCAAGTCGTAGCACTTTTCAAAAAGTGAAATTAGACTTCTTCCGAAGCTGGATTGTGCTTACACTAAGGAAGCTCACTTTACATCGTACAACAGCCGCAGCCAGCAATACCTCAAGCTCTGGGACGAGATCGCTACGTTCGAGAAGTGCGAGGCTGCCGGTAATGCAAACTATTCCGGTGGGGTACTGCTGGCGAGTGCGGCAACCCGTTGTAAGCAAAAAACCTGCCCGAAGACAGGAAGACGCCGCCGAAAGACAAGTTAGAATAAAAAGGAATATAAAATGAATGATAACAATGGCTATTAATAATTCTCGGATAGCCAGGAAGCAACGTTTTCATACTGAAAAGAATAATCATTTTTAACATTATTTAATAGTGCATGATGAGGTTAAAAAATAGAGGAAAAATGAATAGCTCCCCAAAAGAGAATAAACAAGGTACCGAGACAAACCGTGACTTGCAGTATTATCAAGACAGGTTCAGCGAATACTACTCTCCTGTTAGCCTTATTACGATAGTTCTTCTCTTTTGCATCGTATTTCTCCTTTTTGGAAGGATATCTAAGCAGCTTGATGTCAATTCTATACAGTTTAAACTTGAGCCAATTGTCAATATCAATAGTAAGACATTTCAACATTTCGATACAACTTTGCAGGATAAGTATAATAAACCCGACAAAAACAATGATCTTTGGATTGCTATTCCAATAAAGTGTGATAGCAGCAATATTTATAGTGAGGACAAAGGCAAGAGGAAGTCTTATATATTTCATAATGTCTTACACCAAAATAGATGAAAATATGAAAACAAGTCAAATGACGTCACGAAGCATCTATCTTGAATCAAACCTTTGGACGATGATAGATAAAAAGGCGAAAGAGGATGAGAGATCGGGAAACAAGACAGTATCCGTGATACTGAAGGAATATTTTAAAAAGAACAAAAAGAAGGCGGCGGCGTGAAAGGCAAAAGGCAGGGGCAGGTTTACAGCTTACAACACAGGTTTGGTGCTCCGTTCGCAAGCTCACTTCGGCCTTCGGCAAATGCCGCAAAAACACGCGGCACTTCACCAAACCTGGAAACGTTGTGTTCAATGCAGCTCTTAAATTTACAGAAAGGCGGCGCAATGGAATTTGTAATGAAAGATTATCTCGGAGATGGTGTCTATGGTCTTTTTGATGGATACGCTATCTGGTTACATGCAAATGATCATGAAAACCCTACAGATCGTATCTGTTTGGAACCTGGAGTATTGTCGGCGCTTAATCGATTTTCCGATAGATGCGCCGCAGCAATGGCGGAACACGCTGCACAGCAGCCAACAAATGCTACCAGCGGCGCTGACGCTTGTCCTTCGGAACATTAAAACGTCTGGTAGCATCGAACGTTATGGGCAATTATTGCCTCTTGAGAATTGGAGTTTTTCGCTTTGATACATAAAAAACGATGCGGTTCTTGTACTTGGTATACTAAATGGGTAAACGATAAATTCGCCAATCCTGGTATCTGTGATTTACAGGATACTCGTACTAGTAGCGATGGATTTTGTTCAAGTTGGAAAGGTATTAAATATAAACGCCAGCGAAAAAAGTTGGCTATAGAATCGGCAACAACATGCCAATAACAGCGAAAGGTCAAAATAGTGCACTCGATACTTCCGACGTGGGCCGCGCACTAACCCGACATAAACAGTGCAAGCTCAACGGGAGCTTCGGCGGGTGCACTACTTCGGCCATTTCGCAAACCGTTATAGGCAATTTATCAACCGTTTTATATTGTAGTTTTGGAGGCTACTAATGCAAAAATATCACAAAGGAGACTTTGTTCACGTAATAAAAGACCTCGGTCCCACGATGTCACATTTTGAATCAGACTGTTACGCTATTGTAATTGGGTCATATAAAGACCAATATGGAGGCGGTAAACGCGAATCGCAACAATATACCATTCATATAAAAGGTAGAGGCGAATCGTCATGGTATTACGAGCAACAATTAGAATTAATTCAATCGGATCGTATGGATCTATTGCAGCAATGGGGAAATGAGGAGAAAGAAGAAGCTACACAAAAATCTAACCTCGATTGGATATTCAAAAACGGCTCTGATGTTCTACAGTCTGCTCATGGGGCAACGATATCGGCGTTAGCTTCCTGCCTTGGAATTACTAACCTTTGGGGCAGTCACGGAGAAGGTCTTACATATTACACGAACGCGCTTCAGGTATTAGCCGCAGCAGAGCCATTTTTGAAAACAGGTAATAAGGAAGGATGGTTAGATTTTTGTGCTAATGCTAAGACCGCCTCCAAAAAGGATAATAAGGATGGTTGACAAACAGCCTATAACAAACAATAGCAGGTTCGGAAGCCTCTCCCAAATGCTGACGCACTTCTGGTATGCCAAGACGTTGGTGGAAACGTTCAGTTGATTGGAGTCTTTTATGCTTACTGATGACATAAAAACGATAGACTCAAGTTTTAAATATATTTGTCACCCAGAAAAAGTTATTGATTCGTGGTATCGCATAAAAGAAGCTTTAACTAAGGTCGAAAACGCATCCACCAACCCAGGCAGCCCAAAATTGCCGTTATGGGAAGACAATAAGGAATCATTTATTGAATATTTGTGGGAAATTGGAGCAGGTGGCATTAAAGATGATGTTGTTTTTATGGCAGAAATGTATCACGAATTTTTAGAACGGCAACTTCGGGCGGATGCCTAGTCCGTTGGTGGAAATGCTACTCTTAAATAGATTGGATAAACGCAATTATGAAACTATCAGAATATATCGAGTCCAGATTAAAGGTTATTTCCAGTAGTATAGCTGTTGAACAATTAGCAGGTAATGAAGTTAAACTCGGTTGTGAACGGGCAGCACAGGCAGAATTACGAGGGTTGGAAAATTTCCTGTCGAGCGCTGATTACACTGTGGAACCCGTAGCACAACCATCAACAGCAGAAAGTGCGCCATTAAAAGAGCCGTGCCCTGGTTGTCGTAAGTTAATCAAGGTGGATACCGTTGAATCGTGTCCTCATTGTGGCTATAGGTTTTAACGGCGCACATTTCGCAAACGTTGTAGGCAATAGGCAATTCAAAACGATTGGAGTAAAATGCTTCTATTAAATGAAGATTTCGATAAATTCAAATGGTTTTGTAATGCGCGTGAACGCTGTCATGGGGGTAATTTGGGCTATGTTTGTTTGTCGAGAATTAACGAAACACATCGTTGTGAAGAGGGTGATTGTCCTCGCATTTTAAGAAATGAGGAATCTTGCCAACAGCCTATAACACAGCAATGAAAATACGAATCAGAAAATACAGGTGTGTACACTGTGGAATCGTGGTTAAAAGAAAATCTGATAAGCAGTGGGTAAAATCGTTTTGTGAGATTAAAGAAAGATTTGTCCATTTACAATTATGCAATAGGTGAAAGGGATTTAATTATGGCTGGATTTAGAAAAGCAAAGGCAGAGCAAGCAGCATTAAAAATCGGTTTTTATGGGAAATCAGGAAGCGGGAAAACATTTACGGCGCTCCTATGTGCCGAAGGATTAGCAGCGTTTACCGGAAAACGAATAGCATTTGTTGATACTGAGCGTGGAACAGATTTTTACTGCAAGGATGTGGAGGAAAGAAAAGTACACCCGAGAGCCTTTGATTTTGATGCTAATTATACCCGCTCCATTACAGAAGTAATTAGCGACGTAAAAGGACTTAATCCAAATGAGTATGGAATAATAATCATAGACTCTATAACTCACATCTGGGAAGCGTCAAAACAGGCATACAAAGGAAAAATTACATCAGCAGGTACGATTCCTTTTCATGCTTGGGGAAAAATCAAAAAACCCTATAAAGAATTAATCAATTACCTTCTTTCTTCTCCAATGCATGTGATTATATGCGGTCGACAGGGCAACGACTTCGAAGAAGATGAAGAAACAGGCGAATTAAAAAACATTGGCACTAAAATGAAGGCAGAAGGTGAAACACCATACGAGCCACACATTCTAATGCACATGGAGTCAACTAAAGACAAAAAGGGTGGTTTGGCATCAATCACAGCATTTGCTGAGAAGGATCGCACCGGGATACTATCAGGTCGTACAATAATTTCGCCTAATTATGACAACCTTATCAAGCCACTTCTTCCTCTTCTTGGCGGTAAGCAGGCTGCCATGAAATCAGAAGATGAAACAGCAGCAATAGACGCCGAACAAATAACCAAAGAAGACGCACTAAAAGAGTCTGAATCTACCACAATTCTTAAAAAATACAAAGGGAGAATTGTATTGTGCGAATCTCTGGACGATTTAAAAAAACTCGGAAAAGAAATAACTCCTGAATTAAAAAAGAAAATGACGACTAATCATGTTTCTGAGTTGCGTGCTTCCTATGTCGAAGCAGAAATGATTTTGTCATAATACACCTCGACATTAAGCCACACTTTGAACGAGGTTATAAAAACAAAAGTGGGACACCGGCCCGGCGGTGAAAGTCTCCGGGAGTATTTAAATAGGAGTAATCAATGGCAATGAAAAAACTGTATAGGTGTAACATCTGCAATGAGGACATCGAACCAACAAAGCTGTATGGCCTACATTTTAGCAATTTATATGATTTCACTATCGGTGGTTATGGTTGTACCGACAATATACACATTTGTTTTCGGTGTGCCAGCCAATTAAGAAGATATCTCAATAGTGAGCCTATAGTAGTTGAATTGACAAAATATGACAACGAATCCACACCGGCATGAATGCAATAATATTAACCTTAACGTGGTGGATGAAATAAGATGCCAATAGATTACAAAGAATATCCAGAAAATTGGAAATGGCTATCAAAACAGGTAATCAAAGATGCTGGTAATAAGTGTGAGCTGTGCTTTGCTCCAAACGGTATTATTGTCGGCAGGTTTAATAGTGATTATTCGCATCCATGGGAATATACAGAAACATTAGACGAATGTGGTGTCGATTTTAAAGAAACTAAAATAGTTCTTACTGTGCATCATATTGATGGAAATAAAATGAATAGTACTAAACAAAATTTAATAGCTCTGTGTCAACGTTGCCACCTAAGACTTGATCTGTTAAAACATATGAATAATAGAAATTCAAATAACAACAATACAACGATCGATTTATTTGATGAAAATGCAACTAGTCAACCCTCAGAAACTCGGTAAATTCGGAGAAGATCGGGCGCGCTGGTTTTTCAAAGAAAACAGCTTCGAAAATGTGCATAAGCTGGAAACAAAAAAGGTGTTCATTAAAAAGTACAATAGAGTTGTTCACACCGGGGGGACACCGTGTGATTTCATCTGCTCTATCCCGCAAGATGGTTTTTGGCTTCCGGCATTCATCGAAGTAAAATTATGCGATAGTGATAAACTTTTTCACAGTAGGTTATCAGACGATCAAGTCAAAAATTTTTTATCGTGGCACGCTTGCAATCACTGGTCTTTCGTTTTATGGGTGCACAAACAAGACTGCATCATGTTTAAATATCCGACAATAGAATTCAGAAGAGGAAAGTCTATCACTCTGGAAAAAGCTAAAAAAATAGCTTGGATAAAAGTATGAAAATAATATTTGCATGTCAACATCACTATTATGGCGGTCTTAATAAAACAGGTGGTTCTAAAACCATAATAATGTCATGTAAAACTCTTACTAAGCTGGGGCATAAAACACATATAGTTACTCATTCAGATAAATGTACGTGGATTAAACATAAAAAACCATTAAGACACATTCCTTCTGATACCGATGTATGCATAGCATGCTCAGTAAGCGACATTGACCCTATGCTAAAAACAATGCCGAAAAAAGCTAAGGCCTATTGGTACTGCAGATTAGTTGAGAACCACAGCATGCCAAAAAGAAAAATTCTAAAAAAAGCTGCAAAGATTAAAGTAATAGTAAATAGCGAGGATCTATATACGTGGTTTATGCGCCATGGTATTGAACCGGTAGATGTAGTGTACCAAGGTGTGGATCTGAAAAAATGGCGCGATCTCAAACTCCACGAACCAAAAAGCATTGGATTCCTCGTTTCCAGCAAAAAACGCAAACACTTCGAATTCGCCATGGAAGTAATAAAAAAACTTGGGAAAAAGTACAAATACTATGGTTACGGAGTCGATCTTAATCATAAAATAAAAGTGTTCACGAAGAAGAGATTTGATTGGTTTGTGAAAAACGCACAGTACAGCGATTTAATTCGAATGTACAACTTAGTTGGAACATGGGTGTGCACGAGTACAAAAGAAGGACTACATAATGTTCCTATAGAAGCTGCTCTTTGTGGTTGTGCAATAGTTTATCCGGATGCTTCTCTTGCCGGCTGCAGCGATCACTGCATAGATGGCGTAACAGCATTGAAATACAAAGCACTCGACGTAGATAGCGCAGTTGAAGCAATTGAAGAAGCCGATAATTCCTTGAACGAAGCCCACAAAGAGCTTATATTAAGTAAAATAGGTAGCAGAGAACAGTGTATGAAGAAATTGATTGAGGTGGTGAAGTGAACGCCAAAATGATGTCACAGAAAAATGTTTAATATATACTGATAAAAAAGGAGAAAGTATGCTAACCAAAGACCAATACAAAGAACTGACGAAAAACTGGGGAAAACACAGCAGTACGTATCAAAAGTTTGATCGGTACAAAGTCCGATTCCCGATGCTGCTGAAACACATTGATGTCTTTAAGGATAAAAACGTTCTCGAAGTAGGTTGTAATGCCGGACTCGCTGCGTATCATATTGCACAAGTAGCAAAGAACTATACCGGCGTGGAAGCTGAAATAGGATATTGGAACCAAGCGCTTGAAACTCAAAAGCAGATTGAATCAAAGAACACGGCTTTCCTGAACATGAGTATCAAAACATATATGAAACGTGCCGAACGCGGTGACTTCAAAATAAGTGTCAATGCCGCGTACCTCTCATACGTCCTCTACCACTTCAGCGACAAAGAAGTGCAGATGTTCGAGAAAGAGATTCTGCCGAAGCTGGATGTAGTTGTCGTTCAGAGTCGTTATGCTAAGAGAAATAAAAAGGGACGACGGACGCATAATAGTTACGGTTTTTGGCACCCGAAGAATGTAGCTAAGTTCCTGGCAAGGAATGGATTTTATGTTAAACTTGAATGGGGACCAAATGAAAAATTTCACTTTATTATTGGGGAAAAGCGTGTTGAAAGTGGAAAACAAATGCTTGTAAATCAGACTAAAGGAGCTGAAGAAAAACCACTAATACCCCAACCCGTATTAGAAGATGCAAAAAATACAATCGATAACATAACTATGCATACAAAAGAAAAGGAAGAAGCCGATGGAGATACGAGGGGTGGCGAAACAGATACCGAGGGTAAAACTAAAACCACCAGCAGATCGGGTACATCAAACAGACAAAGAAGGTCGTCTAAAAGGATGCCACGGACTTCTGCTCGGGAAAGAACTCCTGTTGAAGGGAAGAGTGAAGATTTACAAAAGAAAAAGCGAAAACGTCGGGATCCAAGTTTACTACAGCCTGGCATGGAAAAAAGCGCAAAAGCTCCGGTACGTAAGAAGAATGTTTCGAAAGCAAAACAAACTTCACGCACTAGGCCTATCTCCACCGGCGGAGAAGATAATAACAGTACAGATTAATATTCTGTATAAAAATACGAGACATCGAGCCAAAGCATATGGGGTAAAAACCCGCCATATACACTACCATGAAAAAGCATGGAATGATTATCTCAGGGGCTATCCATATGATTTCAATTGCCTTGATCAGAAAGAGCATCCAGAACATAATCCAGAGGGGTATTTGAGATTTGTAGCCAAGGTAAAAAGAAAGATGAAAGCTGCAGGGTTGAAAACTACCGGTTCGCTGAAGATGGGCGATATTACATATGACACCAAGAGAAGGCGGTATTATTATATTGACATCGATGATTAATGACGATATATTATAGATGAGGCTCGAAAACTCATTATGATTAAAAATAGGGTCGGTCTATCCGTTAAATGGGGCGGTTTCTTTTCGAGCTTCTCACCCCTGCCCTTTTTATTTGTTTGGTTGGATATTATCTAATGAAAATAAAACATGAACCAGACGTTAAATTAAGCAATGAAGAGCTAGATGCACTAATAAGATGGGCCGAGAAAAATCGGTTAAAGCCTATAAAAATTGGTGATAAATATTATTATTTATGGAACGATGGTAAGGTTCCGGTATTATGCGAATCCAAATAAATAGCCATTACCTACGTGGGAAAACGGGAAAATCAAAGTTCGCAAACCGCCTTGTTAGAGCTTGGAAAGAGATGGGTGTTAATATTACTGAGGATCCAAAAGCCAAGGCTGATATTGCCTTAAATGTGGGCCGCTGCCATTATTCCAACAAGGCAAGAAAACAAGTTCTCCGCGTTGGTCCGGCCTGTATCTCAACTCAAATGAACTACCGCAAAATCAACCACGAAAAGGCCCAGAGTATCAAGAAGGCAGATGCCATAATCTACCAATCAAAGTATTCGAAGAAAATCTACCACAAGCTCGTGTGCCATCCAGATAAGCCGGAAACGATTATTTTTAATGGGGCTGATCCGAGAGAGTATAATATACCTTCCCATGATGACGATGATAGAATAAATTTTATGGCAAGTACTCGTGTTTGGTTGAAACAAAAAAGGCTTAAGCAAATTGTTAAAGCATTCAATGATGCAAATATAGCAAATAGTTATATCTATATATTAGGAGATAGTCAAGGTATATGGAAAAAATATTTATCACACAATGTAATATTCTGTGGACTATGTGATGATGATACTATAGCTAATTTTTACTGTAAATGCAACGCTATGATCCATTTAACATACGTGGATGCATCGCCGAATAGCGTTGTAGAGGCCCAAATAGCCGGGCTACCGGTAATCTGCACCGATCAAGGTGGAACGAAAGAGATACTGCGATACGGTAAAGTGCTAAAGGATAAGCCTTTCAAATACAAACCAATCAATCTCGACAAACCACCAAAAATAAACCAAGAAGAGCTTATCAATGCCATGAAAAGTGTACTAACTTGGAAACATGACAATATATTTGCCAAAGATTTGTATATAGATAACATAGCACGGCAGTATCTAACATTTTTCGAAAGAGTTTTATGAATTGGCTATTTCTTAGAGGCCGCATGGAACGGCATAAAGAATGTGCCTGGAACTCACTCGATGAGTGCACGGACATGTGGACCCATCTGTTTGCCGGAGTGGTCAGTGAAGAAGATTATGGTAGGGTTTTATATAGTAATGATGATAGGAGAGTTTATTATCGTTCTAATTTTGTTGAATCTGGAACTAAATCTTTTAAAGGATATAAAGCTGATTGTCCTGATATAGTTATTGCTCGTGGAGGATTCAAAGAATACGTTCCTTTACTAAAAAAATATCCACGAGCTAAGAAAGTCTACTACGGTGCCAACCACGGATGTATCCCAAAGGACGGTATTAAATACAATCTGATCCTCTGTGACAGCGAAGAACAGGTTAGAAAATGCAGAAAGCGCGGATTGAATGGGAAATTATTCATTAAACCTGCAACTCCACAGTTTTTTCCACGTACTGTCGAAAAAAAATACGATGTAGGATTTTCCGCAATATGGCCGAAGGATAAGCGGAAGCGTGTCTCATGGGTGCATAAAACTGCTCCGAAAGGCTTGAAAATTCTCCAAATGGGACACGCCTGCCGATCTCCTTCAAACTTCTCGGTAAAATACATACAGCACGATCGAATGCCACGAGCGATATCTAAATGCAAGGTGATTATTGCCCCATACACAAGCGAAGATTCATGCCCACGAATAATTCCAGAGTCACTGGCCTGCGGCATTCCGGTTATCGCCTTAGATTCTTGTCAATTTTGGAAAGAGAAGTATCCGGTTCGAACAGTGGATTCAAAATCATTCTGGCATACTGTAGCTGTAGCGATTAAAAAATCTGATCTTGCATATAAACGATTAAAACTCAGAGAAACTTATGATAACGAGTTATCAATTCCAGTAGCGGCAAAACATCTCCGGGAGTTGATAATTTATGGCTAAACTTCCTTTTGATTTAAGATATTCAGATATGCAGTTTAAGGCAACTATTATATCAATTAATAGATTGAATATTACTGAGCACAAATTAAAAAAAGTATCAATATCAGACTCAATATATGAACCATCTATTGAATATGTTTTAACATTTGAAGATGGCGAGAAAAAGTTGTTCAAGCATAGTAAATTTGAGTTACCTATGAGTATAAGAGATTGGCTTGTCTATCAATTAAAAAATGAATTGCCGTATATGGATAGAAAAATGAGGAGCCTATATGGTTGATGAAAAAGTTGAACTCGCCAAAATGGTTCTTGATAGTGTTACAAACATAATGGATATGATGGAAGATAATATGGGCCATAAAGTATGGTGGTGCCATTGCTTTGGCGGAATGCTCGAATACATTTGTGATAAAACTTTCTCCCTCAATTATGATATTGATATCGGTGTCATTTATGGCGCTTGTGATGAAAACAAGCTTATCAACTCATTCACAGGCCATGGATACAAGGCCAAAAAGATGTGTGTTAATGACATTAACGGCAAGTGTTTTAACGTGCACCTTAAACCCGGTGAGGATTTCCTAAAAGGCACCCCAACTATAGACGTGTACTTCTGGGTCCCAGTAGGAGAGTTGCTGTATCACACATATGATACAAAGAAAACCGGACAGAAGGTTCCACCGGAATATGTGTTCAAAGGGGTGAAGAAAGAATGGCTTCTCCCATCTCAGGAAGTAATAGAGAAGGAAAGAAAGATTGGTAAGCCTGGACGCGAACTCATGCTAACTGAGTTAGGTACCTGGAAAATGCCAGTATTCGGATCTGAATCGGGATTAACCATGAGACTCCCTTTTGCAATCGGACACCTGCTTGACACCTGGTATTCGCCATCGTGGCGGTTCAGGGAGTATTATAAAGGACAGAGTATGACTCCGTGGGTGAAAAAAATTAAGACTTGTAAAGGCTTGAAATAGAATGACATTGTTCTAATTATGTAGTGCATTACTTGAATAATATATTTCACACTAATATAGTTGTATGCAAAAGGAGATTTCTTTTATGGTTGTAATGCGATATCGCATCCGAGAGTTAATTATCAAATATACGGAACATCGGATAAGGCCGTTCCGTCCGGGAAAAATAATTAACATATCGCTTTTACACTATGGAGGAAATCTCCTTCAACATACAACAGCGAATATATGCAATGCTGGTTGTGCTACTAAGTTGGATTATGCGGGTTTCGGCACCAGCCCAAAGGCGCGTAAATAAGCCGGATGGCTCCAGCACTGCACATATTCGCGGACCGTTGTGAAAAAGGACATTAATGGCTTTTTTTGATTATCAGAGAAAATTGTACGCTACAGAGGATCTGTCCATATGCTACGAATGCGCAGAAAAAGCTGGTATAAAAGATAAACTCTTCGTTAATTTCGGCCTTCTTCTCGGTATCATACGCGAAAACGATTTTATAGGCCATGACAACGACATCGATATGTGCATCCATGCTGATGGTATCACCAAGAAACAACTTGATGATTATATAGAATACCTCAGGGAAAAGAACATGTTTTTCTCCCGCGAGAAAGTAGCGAGAAGAAAAGATACTGATATGGCCACATGGTTTACACTAAGGCGCGGGGCAAAGAGAGCAAAGTTCTGTCACTGGATAGGTTTCAATTTTCAAGGATTCTGGTGGTGGTCCAAAAGCGGCAGATGGGTAAGAGAATCAAAATTCGATTCAAACAGATGGGGATATAACGATGAAACCGAAGCGATAGCCCTCGGCATCCCGTCTGATTACGTTAATAAATTAATGTGGGTAGACTTCAAAAAGATTAAAGTGCAAATCCCCGAAAAATTCGGCCACGTATTGGATTGGGAATACCCATGTTGGCCAATCCCCCAAGGCGGAAGCAGCAGAAAACAGGTAGCTTGCATTATCCAAAAATGGGATAATCAACGCACCTGGAGAATTGTTTCCGGCACCTAGTTTTCCTACCGTTTACATAGTTAGTTTTTAAAATCATGCTACCTGTGGAGTAGCGTCACTATTTATTTTTGCGCTTAAGTACTATTATTATAGTAGATGAAAGTGCGAATTAATTGTCCGAACCACCAATATCCCAAGATACTTATAGCATATGATCCACACCAAAAGAGGTTTTGGGTGCATTGTGGTGACAGAAAATGCAACAGATGGGTACAGGTTGATATAAATAAAAATGGTGGTATAACTGCTAAATTATTGCCAATAACACAACACTTTAATTTTGATAGTGTCGCCGTTGTTTCAGAAGGCGTAAGATCTGTACGATTAATGGATGAAAATAAATCAGTAGAATATATAATGGAAGATATGACATGAACAAGTATCCACTACATCTCACTTCCGACATAGAATTCCCGATAGAAAAAGCTAACATAAACACTAAAACCTCCATGCGGATGCGCTCATCTGATGGGGAATTCGTTCGGCATGTCGAAGATCTCCACACACGCTGGCTTGCATGTCATCAAGATTCAAGAGAACGATATTATGATGCAATGCAGGCATTCATGGATATTAACGGAGGAATGTGGCCTGAAACAGAACGCAACCAACTACTAAACGCCGATCGTCACCCAACAAGTATAAATATATTAAAACAAAAAATGGAAACCCTAAGTGGCTCATTGATGTCAGAACGCTTCGATTTCGATTTTAAAGCATTGGATATAGACGAAAACACGCTCATAGACTCTATAAAGCATTGGTATTTCGCCGATAAAGATCAGTACAAGTATGAAACAGCAGATAATCAGTCAAATATGTCGGGGTTACTACATTCCGGTGTACAAATGATGTGTCTTGATTATGATATCAGACGAACAGGTGCAATAAGTTTCAAGCACTGCACGGATGGAACCGTTCTTTCGGATCCTTTTTGGCAGGACAACGAGATACGAAACTGGCGTAAGGCCATGATAGACGGATACCTCACTCCGGAAATGATGATAGAAGAGCTTGATTGCCGCGATGATAGTGTAAGAAAACTCGCCGAACGTGATTTTGCGATAGGCTATGATTACGCCAATGAAGGCGATGATGTACGGGCATGGGAAAACCTGCCGACAAAAAGTGGATCACGCTATCTCGTTACCGAATACCGTTGGCTTGAAAAGCTAAGAACCACTCGCCTACATGCAAAAATGCAAACTGGCGAGTGGTTTGCATTTCCATTAAAAGTAACGGAAGATCAAGTACGTGATTTTAAGGAAAAAACGGGTATAACCTGGTCAGATATAAGAGAATTTCCGTATGAAGACAATATTCTTTATTATGGTATTATATCACCTGATCTAACCGGAATTGCACCTGATTTGGTTTTCGTCAGAGGAAAACATCCTACACAACCTGGGATGATAGGTCTATTCGAATTCTCTTCCAACAAAATGTTTGGTATAAGAAAAGGCGTATTCGAATACGGCCTCGATTTAAACAGAACACTTAATTATCGACAATCAAAGATGGATGACGTTATTGCTGCTGCCGCTTCAGGAGCAACCTTTGTTGATCAAAACAAAGTTGGCGGCAAACAGGGTGTTCAAAAAATAATGCAGAATAAAACCCGTCCTGATTACGTTCATGCCGTTGATGGCCCTCCTGATAATGTAGCTGCATTATTTCCAGTTGGACAAGTTCCGGAGCACATTTTTAGACAGGTTAATGAAATAATCGACCTGCTTGATAGAGTAACGCCTGTTACTCCTGCACTCGAAGGGGCTGCCGAAAGGGATCAATCTGGCATTCTTCTTGAATTGCGCCATGAAATCACAAAGCTCGGAACACTACGCCTATACGGTGCTTGGCAGCAATTCCTTATGGATAAGGCAGAAGCATGGTACAACCAAGCTCAAATCTCGTACAAAGATTTGTATCGTAAAATCCCTATGGCCGGCGGTAGCGGAGAGGTTGAATTCAATGTTCCTGCATTTAGAACGAATCAAAATGGAGGCAGGGAAAAGGTTTATATAAACTCAATAAGCGATCTTCCACGCGCAAGAGTTGTTGTTCGGCTTTCAAAATCTTCTCCGACAAAACGCATGGAGAAAAGGCTTGAACTATTCGATACAACCAAGATGCTATCTGCTCATCCGGAATTGTTTAAAGAGGAAATCCAGATGCTCACATACGATCTTCTCAGTACCATAGAAAGAACACCGGAAGAGCAGTTGAAGATTGAGCGCATGCGAACACTTAAAGAAATGCGTGATATACTGTCGCTGTTCACCCAAATCGAGGGATTAAAAGCACAGGGAATGGAAGCGAAATCGATGCAGATGCAGCTTCAAGGAATGATGCAGAATATGCAGGCCAAAATGCAGGGAGGGGCACAACAGCCAAGTATTCCAGAACAAGCAACACCTGCAGCAATGAGCGTCGGACCTGCACAAGAACAATCAATGCCTACGGAAAGAGAACAGCGAGTTCAGAATATAAACAGACTTGGAAATGAATCTCCTGCAATACCGGGATAGAAGGGTGCCATTATGGAAAAATTAAAAATCGAACCTACTCCTATTCAGGAAAATCTGGATAATCGTTATAAAACTCTCGGCGGATGTGAGGAGAACACGTATGACAGCGAACCGGATCCACCCTTAGATTTGATTTTTCTTATGCCGCTACCTTCTCCAAAAAAGAAGTAGTGGCGTGTTTTATATAAATGATTGTTAATAGGGAAGCAGCCTTATGAGTAGCCAACTACTTAAGAGGAGCCACCTGCAACCAAGAAAGGCAATTGAAGATGCCAGATGAAGCAAAAGAACTCGTTTTTAAAAACGAGGAAGAACGAGACACTGCTTTAGCCGAACTTCCTGATGAACCCCCCAAGGGTACAGCTAATATCGAGGAGTGGCAGCATGAGCAGGAACTCAAAGAAGAAGAAATACGCAATGCGTCTATTTCTGAAGAAGCGGCTTCTGAAGTTCTCCCCAATGAGCCAACAGAAGAGCCAACCGTAACACAGAAAGAGCCACAACAGTCTGTTGAAACGGTAGAAAGTGAGGACGATTACATTGATTTTTCAACTCTCGGCAAGGTAAAACGAAGTGATCTTGATGAATCGATACGTAATTACAAAAGCGCTCCTGAAATACTGAAGCAAACGGCACATGCACGCCGTTATGCGAATAGTGCTGAAGGAAAATTGCATGTATATGAAGAGCGTATAGCAGAACTTGAAAACACAGCCAAAACAGTTCCAGAACTCCAAAGAGAGCTTCAGGAATTGAGGGCTGCTTCAAAGGAAGTTAAGAGTACCATAGAATCAAAACCTATGAGTACTAAAAAACGCTCTGAGCTTAGTAGCCGACTCGATACTATTAATGAGCAAGTATCTAAGCTTAACAATTATGAAGGGGATGAAATTGAACCTCTTCAGAAAGCAATTTCAGGCACTGTTAATGCACTTGAAGAAACGTTGGGCGAACTCGATAGTGTAAAAACTGAGTTTACCAACTATCGAACAAATGCAGAAAAAAGGTACAAAAGCCTTGAAGACAATATAAGGAGCGTGTCTGAAACTACCAAAGTGGGTGAGGCAAGACGCAAAGCTGAACATGAACAAAAGGCTGCTGAAAGGGGATTAGCTGACTTACAGGTTAAACATCCAGAGCTGAAGACTTCAAAGCCGCTTTATGCCGACGATCGTAATGATGTTGAGTCATCTATTATAAGTATGGCACGGAGGGTGTATGGAAGAAACCCAGAGAACTTTGATGAGGTCAACAAGCTTGTAAGTGCTTATAATGCCAATGACAGCGAACTTACTAGAATATGTGAGCAGGAAGGTATTAACCCTGCAGATTTCGGAATCAATGGTAATGATATTCGAAACTACGGTATTCTAATGAATGTATACTGGAGACAACGTGGAGAACAAATTGATTCACGCTCTGGAAGACGAGTTCCTGTCAAAGATTTTCGTGGCAACAAAATAACCTTTCCTGATTTTGGCGCAGCTTTTCAAAATATGAAAGACTCAGGTGGATTAAGTACGCTTGAAAATGAGATGAAAATCATTGAGGCTGAGAAACAAGGGCAGCAGAGTTTGAATGAATCTATTCAAAAGAGAGATACATCATCTCCTACCCTTTCTCCCACTGGTGCTCCACCGGAAGGACAGGATATGAGTGAAGACCAGGCTCTTGAAATCCTTGGTGAAAAACAAGGGCGTATGACCGTTGATGAAGAAAAAATGGAACGGTTGTTACGTAATGGCGATAAACGTGGATGGGATATGTTTAACGCCGTTAAGAAAGCATGTGAAACACTCAAACTACCTGTTCCTGATGTCGAAGATCATTGGAAGCAAGTTGCCTGATATTCAGGTGTAGAGCGAAGTAGAATCGCAACAAAACTTAACTTGAAAAGGAGTAACATATGGGTGTAAGAAATTATACTAGTTTGAATACTCTTTCTGGCGGAAGTCTTGTTGTAAGGAAGTTCAGCAATACTCTCCGCAGGAGAGCTATTCCAAAGTCGATATATGCAAATATTACCGGTGAAAGGATAATCTATAAACGGCAGGAGCTATCCATGCCGAGCGACGTTATTGTTCGCTTGGCTCCGGAAGAGATCGGCGGCGCAAATAATGTACGCGTCGGTCTTAAGATGGAAGTCGATGCTAATATTCTCCGCGGTAATGCAGTTGCAATGGGAACTGAAATACCACCGATAGTGAAAAATGGTACACTGTATCGTAATAACTATCGTATCGTATTTCAGGACAAGCCTGGTTATGGTGAGCATAAGCTTGATGCAGAATTCTATAAGCTTTATGAAACCCATGCTAAGGATTTGGCGCCTCATGCAGCGGCAGAGGAAGATCTTGAAATCCACATGGGATTGATAGAAACATACGGTTGGAATCTCATGGCAGGCTCGACTCAAAACGTATGTCCTGCCCAATGGAACCGTCATTGCTATGTTGCCAATGGCGCAACAGACATTTTCCATCAACCGCAATTCCATCCCAACTGGGCAACGTATACCAATCGAATTGTTAGTGCAATGGATACTGCTTCAGGTGGAACCGGAACATTTCCGCAGACTGCAGCACAAATGCTTTCCGGTAGGGTAATGGATGATCTTGTTCGGTTTGCATTTCTGCGTCGGCTATGGCCGTTATCAATCGAAGGAAATCAGGCTTTTGTTCTAACGATATCACAGCTTCAAGCGGCACGATTTACCAATCCTCGGTTCATCGATACGCTTGGAAGTCGTTATACTCGTGTTGATGATATCAAAGATCATAAAGTACAGAACTGGTATGGTATACAAGGGAAATGGGAAAGCGCTGCCGGTGCAACAATTTACATTGTTCGTGACGACAGACTCGCTACTCTTATCCCGAGTGGTACTGCAGAGCCTTTTGGCCTGGAAGCTGGTTATATGTGGCCTACTGCAAACGACCAGAGACAACTTGAGAATCCATTGGTACGTGATGCATCTATCCTTCATGGTGCAGGTTCATTGTATCTGATGGAACCTGAGAAGATGCATATGATTTCTCAGGATTGGGATTACAATGTGCGTAATGGTGTCGGTTATGCAGGTAATCGTGGATATCAGCATCTACAGTTTGATACCACACCTGTTGATCCTACCGGTGCGCAGCGTGAGTATTTCGGCTCAGTACTGGTTGTGCTTGGCCGTGTAGAGAATGCATAGTACTGCATAATATTGAATTGTGAAGACAGGGGGTTAATACCCCTGTCTTTGTATCCACCAAAAGAAAGGATTAACATGAATCAGTTAGCGGATTTTTTTAAATCTCAACAGGACAGAGAACACCTAAAAAACATTGAAAATCTCAGGCGGAAAGGCGAAAAGTTCATAAAGGTTCGTTATGAAGGCAGAGCAATACCGCAAATTGATAGCGAAGGCGTTTGTTTTAACATAAGAATTCATGGCCTTAGAGATGTAGAAGCATATGAGAAGACTGATGTTAGTACTGGAAAAACAGAATGGCAGGCACGGCCAGGAGCACGTGCGCTGCTTTTTAGGCAATCTATTACCGGTGAAATCGAAGCCGATATCTGGGATGATCCTGACAACTGGAACAGACATTTCATTTCAACACATCGTGAACTCGTTGTTGTTGATTCAAAATTAGCTGAAGAGATTGAAAAAATAAAAGATGAACCGTTTAAAACAGAACTTAGTCCTAAAGAAGAAATCGAACGCAGAATTGCTGCTGATTTAAAGAAGCTGGAAGAAATTGAAAAACAGGAAGTATCTCAAAAATCGCCTGGGAGAAGAGGGCGGCCAAAAAAGGGAGATGATATAGATGGCGTCGACGAATCAACATCTGACGTGGATAGCGCTGGAGTGCCACGGATGGAACCCGGAGGGAAGTCAAAAAGGAATCCTGCCACTGTACAATCAGGCGCACCGGCTTCTTAATACTGCGGAAAGAGAACAGAATTTACTCTATGACTCAGCGACGGGAGATTTTCCATACGTAACAACACGTAACAATGAATTCCAATATACTTGTCCTACTACTGTCTGGCAGGTAAAACATATTGTGATAGACGGTGATCAGGCGTTGCCTAATGCATGGACAAGTGACTGGAGAACTGAGGAGTTCATTTTTGAAGGTCTGGAATACCTTCGTGTCGTTAATATAAAAAGTACGCCTGCAAGAGTAGCCGGAAGTGGAAGTGTCACTCCGGCCACTTTTATGTTTAGGGGTGTTAATCCCGGGGGCACGTCATCCTTGTTTCGAAGAATAAGTTATAGGCTCCCAACAGAAATAACAAGTCCACGCGTACAGCATGAATGCCCGAGCCCTGCAGCAGAGCAGCTTCTCATGCAGGCTACCATGTCTCTTATTGATGCAATCAATGATCATAAGAAACAACTTGCCGTTACTAAATATATCGAAACAGTACTAAAGCCTAAATATTGGACTGAATTAGACGATGGAGAGCAGGGACTATCGTCATTTTGTGTTAAAAGGGCATTTTAATGAGTAGGCAATCTGATGACAACCTGAAGAATTGGGAACAGCATAACTTTGGTAGAGGGCTGGTTAAAAACGCTCCTCATGAAGACATCCCCGACACATCTGTTGCCGGCTTGGTTAATGCTCACTGTTACGATACTGAGATACAACCAAGGCTTGCATCGTGGTTATGGTCTGAACTACAACCTCCCATCTGGAGGGACGATTGTAATAATGATGAAGACACTTACACGATGGAGAAAGTTGATGACATCGTTACTTGCAATGATGACATTTTCACTCAAGGATTTGTCAGTAGACATATTGCATGGCCTACCGATGATGGATATTATCACGATGAAATAATTGAGTATCTTTCCGGTGATCAAGTAAGAGTATCTCTATCAGGTAATAGAAATTCAACATCTGGTTGTTATATTCATGGGCGATTAAATACTAACGGCTTCCATAAAAGAATGAAGAGGAAAATATGGCAATGGGGAAAACGAATATACACAAGTCCTATTTCTTATTCACGTTGGAATGAATGCCTATGTGTTTCAAGAAGAATGCCTTCCAATGTAATATCTGATTATGATGATGTTGACGATTACAGCATGTTAGGAAATTCGAATGGAATATTCAAATTAAGTTTTTACGATAATGTTAGAATCCTTTGGCGTGCAAACGGCCCAATTCCTGATGTCCTTCTCGAAGGAAGAACTCGTAGGAGAGTCCATAAAAAACGATATGATTACCTTTATTCCATGTGTAGGCTTGGAGGGTATGGTTTAAGAAGTAGAACAACTGTTGGAGCAACATTGCTACAGCAAAGTGGTACGACGCGGCTTAATCTCGAAGTCACTCCAAACAGAGATTATACAACGTATTGGACTGAAAAGCCTATTGGAAATAATGATACTGCTTCACAGACAGGTTGTCGATTAATATGTGCGAGATTGTCTGATACTAATAGAGATCCTGGATATTACAGAACAATAGCAGCTCCAGGTGCATCGTTTAAATTTACCCATAATGATGATGCTGCAGAATTTCTAGTTGATATGAGTACTACTGGTGAAAACGTGCAGAATATGGCGGAAGTAGCTACTGCTCTTCAAAAGTCTATAAATACTCTATTCCCATGGATACAGGTTGAATACACGGATAATGATCATTTTGTATTCACAACAGGCGAAGAAAGCAACTCCACAATAAGCTATCTTGGCGCAGGAACGAGCGGAACTGATGTCTCTTCAATCATTAAAGGGACTGAAGAAGATAGTGCCACGATTGATGATGACTGGCCTCCAACCAGCCCAAATCAAGTAGGGATACTGTATATCCCGAGAGATCAGGGAAATTATGAATGGCATTGGAGTCACTACAGCCTTTGGCGATCAACTGATATAAGTGAAAACGGCGCGGATCCGCGAACAACTGATAATAAGGTTGAGCTTCCTCCTAATAAAATAACATGGTGTGGTGACTATCGAGTAGCTGGTGCCTTTTATGCAAGTATGAGTAATAATATAGTTACTGCCGAAATAGGTTCTTTTGAAAAGGCAGACGAGGGGACACCTCTTAGGTTTGAAGATGGAGAAGTTTATACAATAATAGAATACATATCTATCAGACAAGTAAGGGTAGGTAGTGAATATTACGAAGGTGGAAATAAAGCGTTACAAGCATGTGCGATCGGCGGCGGTAGAGTAATGAGGGCGTCCCAAAGTGGTAACATTGTTACTTTAGAAACTGAGCTTAATGATGATGTGTTCTCTAATACTGAATGCGACGAGAGAAAAACAATATATTGGTCAACCGATTATAGCTCTATAATAGTGAGAGTGCTTTCAGGCAACAGGGTACAAGTTCATGATAGCGTAACAAGGGAAACACAGGGAATAACACTCGATCCTACATGTAGAGTAATAACCGATATAACCACTGATAAAACACTGCGTAACCGTATGGATGAAAAGCACATAGGACTTCTTAATATGCGGTATAAAGAAGCAATGCCAAATTGTAATATACTTAGAATTGTTCCGGGATTTATGATTACTGCACGCCGCGGCGATTCTCTTATTCATTACTGTGATATGCCAAGTGATGCAAAATATAATGCAGGGTATTATTTACAGACAAGACAGATAATGGACAAGATTGAAGGAACTATTAATTTTATTAAAAAAGCCCCAAATTACTTTCTCGTATGGTGTAACAACAGTTTATGGGGAGGCCCAACTAATAACCCGGATATCAAAGACTTGCCTGAATTTGGTGAGTGGTACGGAGTGCTTCATGCTGATATAGTCGATGAATATATCGGTGCTGTTGACTGGGGAAGTATTGAGGAAATTGATTACGGTACTTTCGAACTTGTTTGTCAGGATATGAGTGTACGGCAGTTGGTAAATAAAAAGTATGGCGAAGATCTTACCTTCGATCGAGACACCGAGCAGGATATAATTGCAAAGGATTTCAAAGAGTGCTGGAATCTTGGTGCAAGTGCTTACGGGAGAACATTGGGACATGTGTTTTGGATGACTGCGAAATAATATGGCAAACTTATTTGTTGATTTAGACAGAGCTTCCGGGGCAGGAACACGAGATAATCCTTACGGACATTCTGATTGGCAGGCTGCAGTTCTTGCTGGTGACAACGTTTTTTTAAGAGGTAGCCACGATTATGGTGCAGTAAATCTAATACTAAATGATCGTATATTTTACATGTATTCATGGGATGATCAAATAGATCTTGATGATCCGCAAGCATGGTATTTAAATGAATATACAGATGGTGGTATAGCAAATACCCCATGGAGGATAAGAGCAAACAGAATCGATTATAGGAGAGCCGACCTTTTCGACGGTATTCTATTTTGCGATGCCGACTATATCTATATCAACAGAGCCCAACATTGTTATTTTAATTTAAATTCTAATACTTACATTACTTTCAGAGTTTATCCTCCTGTAAGGTGCACATTCAATCTTCTATCAGGCGCATATGCTGTTCTTGATAGAGGAGGGGAATACAGTACAGTTATATCAGTATCAGAAAATGCTCTGAGAAACGGTAGTGCTATATCTGTAAATAACATATACACAAACAGGGCAAACGAAGCTGATTTTACAGATGGTAGCTATACGAATATTACCGATATAACATATGAATTTTCAAATAACGATGCGCCTGATTTTGATGAAAATACGTACCATCTTTTTTCTCTTGGTGCTCCTGATGGTTATGTGCCATTGTGGGCTGCATTAAGGCTACTGACTGCTAGTTTTACTTATTCCCCCGAATATGGTGCATTTCCTCTTGAAGTGGATTTTACAGATACAAGCGGTTATGTCCCAAATACACCCAACCTAAACGCTTACCATATAACTAATTGGGAGTGGGACTTTGGGGACGGAAATATTTCAACAGATCAAAATCCAACATATACATATGATATGCCGGGTGAATATGAGGTAACGTTGACTGTTACCGATTCGGGCGGAGACACGTCAACGTCTTCAGTAACGATATATGTTTATGAAAACGATTATAGTTCCGGTGGTAGAAACGTCACAAAATCAACTCGCATATATCGGTTTGGAATACCGCAGGAAAAGAAACAGGGTATTGGTTGGAGTGAATACAACGGAGACGACTACCCAAATGCCATAGGTCTTGTCGGAACATGTAAGTTGTTCACTGTTCAAGATGAAGAACGCGTTATCGTAACTGACTGTAACTCATTCAAACATTATTGGCTTGGAAGAGAAGATCATTGGGTTGATGGAGAGAATGAAGACTATGGCGGCACTCAGATTGAATCAGATATTCTTTTCCGTGAAAACGTTCCTTCAGATAGTCCAACAGCAAAGTTAAGACATTCAGAATCCAGTGCAAACTTAAAGCCATGGTTTAAAGATAGGCGTAATACCGGGAGTTATGGTCCGCATGGATTTACCAATGAATTCTTGGCAAGCATGTACTTCAGAACCGAGTCAAGCCCGGTTGACAGGGCAGTGGTGCGTTATTTTCGAAGAAGGGCGCAGATAGTTTCCGACAGGCATATAGAGGACGAGAGCATACAATCCGGTTTGAGATTGGTCGGTGCCCCATGGAGGTTGGTTGATGTTGAACAATGGTATCAAGAAATAGATACTGCAGCAGCTCCGGATGAAAAGCAGATGAGTGAAAAAACGTGGGTTGAACTACTTAGCACTACATTGATCTGGGTTGGAAGAAGCGTTGACTTGGTTAATATAGATGACGGCTCTCATACTATGCCGTGGGATAAAGGAAGCAATCAGATAACGACCGGAAGTTTCACAGGTGTAGCACAAGGGCCCGATGGACATGACAGGTCTGCACTTGCATTCGGAACAACCGATAGCATGAGCATTAACGAAAGCATACCTGCAGGAACATTAAGCATTGTGTTATGGGTTCGATCGCCTGTAAGCCCATGTACTATAATGAGTAATGCAATCTTGACAATACAACTTGTTCAGGTTGATTCTGAATGGGAATTACGATGGAATGATGGAACGAATGATTGGATAGTTCCTTTAACGTCGCAGCTTACCAACTGGACTATGATTACAATTGTAAGGCATAGTGATGTTATTGATGTATATGAAAATGACACTATATCAAACACTCGATATTTGAGCCAGAATTTATCATACGCAAGTCCGATAGTTTTCTTCGGTGGGCAGGTAATTGGATTTGAGCCGAGGGTAATCGGTTCAGTGCTCACAGCGAATGCAGTACGGTTTATTTATACCGATGTCATTGAAAACCATGGCAATACAACGTGCGCAATGTATTAGACTATTATGATTAGATCAATTGTAAATAACATGCGAGACTTGATTAGGGCCGTAAAAGATATTGAAGCTACTATAAACGAGCTGGAAACAATAACCGCCAGGCTTGCATCTTCCAAAGCCACAATCACTCAACCTACTGACAATCAACTGCTTACTTGGGATGAGCAGTTAAGCATGATTGTAAATAGCTTATGGCAACTCCCCGCTGCTGATGGTGCTGTTAACGAGATAATTTATACTGATGGTGCAGGTAATTTAGGATGGATAGCTCCTGGAGTAGCCGCAGTAGCAGGTGCCGACATGGAAGTTCAATATAATCTTGCTGGAGCAATGGGTGCAGAAGCAGCTTTTACGTATAATTACAACACAAACACGCTATTCGTTGATAATGTTTCGGTATCAACAGCAACCCCATTAGGCACATTGGATGTTTCTGATGGAGAGCAAACTCTTTATATAGGTGCTGATGAAAATGCTATTACTCGAACAGATAATGTTACTAAACGTAGTCACATAGGCATGCCTCAATATGATACTGATGAGCCTGGAATGGGAATCATTGCGGGTCATTGTACAGTAGCGGCAAATAGTATTACAATAGGAACCGGTGGGAACGAAGGTTTAAATGCGGCAACACAGATTATACTTGCTACGGCAGCAAATACAACCGCACTACCAGCTACAAGATTTTATATTGACAATGCTGGTACTGCCCATTCAAATTATGATATTCAGATAGATTCTGATGCATATGGTGCTATTTTTGGCGCAGGACAAGACGCTGAAATACGTTATAACGGAACAAACTTTGTATTTGATTCTCAGCTGGTTGGAGCTGGAGAATTCCAGTTCGACAATGGTGATGTAGGGATAGCTACAGCTACTCCACTTGGTAAGTTAGATGTTTGTGATGGCACTATTGGGCTTATAGTTGGTGCCGACGACCAATTGAACACTAGAACAAATTTAACATCAAAATACTTTCGAGCAGGAAGTCCACATTATACGAATGCAGAGGAACCTCTCACGTGGTTTGTTGGTTCGTCACAACTTACCCAGAGTGCTTTGTTTATCGGTGGTGGTTCAACATTTATGAATGCATTTACAAATATCAGGTTTCATGCTGCGGCCAATACAACTACCCTTAACGGAACGGAAATGGCGAGGATTACAATCGATGGGGTTGGGATAAATGAGATAAGTCCAGACACATTGCTTCATATTACAGATACGTCTTCAAGCCCCGTGATAACACTTGAGGGAAACTGTCAATCTACGATATTGAACTATGTTGTTGCAAACCGTGAAGCATTAATTCTAAATGCAAAAGATGATTATAATAGTGGTGGTAGTATCTGGTTGTATGGTGACGCCGACTCGACATGGCCTGATACTATCAGGCTTTTTTCTGGTGGTGCAGTAAGTGTACTGATAGATTCAGATCAAACTGTAAAGTTTACCGATACAATATCCCCAAGTGCTTCCGATGGAGCAGCATTAGGGACAGCTTCTCTAGAATTTTCCGACCTTTATCTTGCTGATGCCTCTGTAATCTACTTAGGAGACGACCAGGATGTGACATTAACTCACGTTCCGGATTCAGGGATTTCACTTAATCTTTCGTTATATACTGTAAGTACCACATCGTCCGTTACAGGAGTAATCTACAAAGGCGGTAACAGGTTTTTACACGATTTCCATCACCCAACTGGCGGCGGTGCAATTCCTGATGGAAGAAATTTATTTCTTGGAGAAGATGCTGGGAATTTTACAACTGGGAGCACTGCAACAGCGACTTCTCATTCGTCTTATAATTTAGGTGTAGGATACAGGGCATTACTTTCAGTAACTAAAGGTTATAATAACTTAGCTATTGGATCCCAGGCGCTATCTAACTTAACAGAAGCTAATTACTGCTGTGCAATCGGTAGGGACTCACTGGTTACAAATACGACTGGAAGTTCAAACATAGCAATCGGTTATGCCGGTTTATATAGTAACACTACCGGCGAGTATAATGTTGCAATAGGTAGATCGGCTCTTTATGATTGCGATGATGGTAGTTTCAACTTTGGAATAGGCATAACTGCCTTGCGCGAATTAGAAAGTGGCACTGCAAACATTGCCATAGGTGGTAGGGCATTGTATTCGATAGTAGATACTGATCACAATGTCGGCATAGGTTATCAGGCTGGTAGGTATCTAGTTGGTGGAGGAAATAATACTTCGGGTGAAGATTCGGTATTTCTAGGGTCTTATACATATCCAGCCGGTGACGGCGAAACAAATGAAGTTGTAATAGGGTATGGTGCCGATGGTTTAGGAAGCAACACAACGGCTATAGGAAACGTATCAACTACAATTACTCGCCTGTTTGGTGATGTGCAAATCGATTCTGATTCTTACGGTCTCGTTTTAGGTGCTGGTCAAGATATAAAAATCCATTATAATGGAACGAATTTAATTGTTAATCCGAAGGTTGTCGGCGCAGGTGTTGTCTTATTAGATACTGATTCCAAGGTTTCATTTAGAGATACTGCGATAGGTATATATTCACAAGCCGATACTTTTCTTGATATGTTTGCAGATGGATCGGTGAGAATTGGCGACAGTTCGGCAGGTGCCCCCACGAATTATGTCAACATAGAATCAGATGGAGACATGAAGTTCGTCGGTGGTGCCGGCCTTCCTTTCGGGTCGTGTTATGGCAATCACATCGCATGGGTCCAAGTCAATGCAGTGCAGAACACATGGTATAATATTTCTGATGCTGATATGAACGATGGAAATTTACATAATGTTACACATGACGGAAGCGGTGAGTTAACAGTAACAGAGCCAGGTATGTTTTTTGTAAGCTATTCGTGCTGCTTTGAAAACGATGCAGCGAATGATCATGTTGAAATAGGTATTGAAATAAACGGATCCGGAGCGGCAGATGCAGCAGGTCAATGCCATGTGGAAAATAAGTTTGCAAGTGAAGAAGAGCACGTTGGATCTTCTGCGATACTAGATTTGGCTGATAATTCAACAATAGAAGTTGCCATAAGAACAACAGATGCGGGGACACCGACAATTACAGTGCATGCTGTCAATTTATCAGTAATACATATTGGAGGTACTTAATGCCAAAGGATTATACGGCAACTAAATTGAAAGATATTACTATTCGTTTTGATATACCGGCGCAGAATCACGAGACCAATTTATACCATGCAGCACGTATTCATTGCAAGGGAAATGCCGGAAATGGAGAGTTAAGTGTCCCGATTAGAAGACCACTAATTTTTTTGGGCACAGGAAGCGTTGATCCATGGACAAACAATGAAATATACACCGCAGTATTAAATTACAGCACATTGAATAATCTTATAGCGGCAGAATTAAAGGCAATGTATATAGATGCAATTAACGAAGATCCATCAACTTAGAGAGAAGGAATAAATGAAGCTACTTAAAATACTTTTACTCATTTGTTCTATCATCATACAGACACACGCATCTAAATTGCTGTACAAATCAACAGATGGGATGATGATTTGTGATGGATCAACTATTGCACACTGGTCTATATTGGATATTACAGAGGATTACGAGCTGTTGATGACCGTTTATGACATGAACGATAAAAACGGTGTAGAATGTAAGTACGTAAAAATAACTGATGGCACTCTCGGGGAGATAGAAACCATTGTTACAGCAGATAAAGGATTTGGTAATGATGGCATTTTGATCGCCGGTGGTGTATTCGTTGACTCCGGCACTCTAATGCTTGGGTGTCACAACGGATCTGATTATACTATATCCGCATTTAAAAAGAATGGTTCGACATGGGGATCCACTCGTAATGATTCAGAGCCAAACGGGTGCCTTCTTGATAGGAGATTTCCGATAAGATCATCGAGAGAAAAATCGAATTTTGTTATATATGCACGGGAGAAAAGTTGTGATATCACATCCGGGCTTAATAATTATGTTCACGCGAGAGATTTGATTATCATAAAAACACAATATTAAAAAAGAGGTATAAAGATGAATCCTGAAAATAATGTAAGTTTAGATCAGTTGGAATTAAAAATAAGACGAAGTTTTGATGAATTAAATAATATTTTTTCTCTTTTATGTAAAAACATTGCTGATTTAAGTAAAGAAAATGAGGAATTAAAGGAAGATAAAACCGTAAAGAATAGTGGAACAAAACAATAAAGTAACACATATATGAGCACAAAAGACGACTTGCAAGTACAAAACATTCAATTGGATATTATTGATCCAAGTGATCCTAATGCTATCCTGCAGCTTATTGAATTTGCAAAACAAACCTCTGCAAAACAGAAAGAAATGCAGAGAGAAATCGATAGATTAAACAGATGGGTGTTTCCTAAATAGAGGGGTTATTATGTGTACTAAATGCTATCCAATAAGTAACGTGTGGTTGGATTCAGACAGAGAAGATGCACCAGCATATTGCGATATAATTGAGATCAGGAATGATCCAGCAACACGTGTTGAGCAGCCAGATACCTTTTTGCGTCAACCTACAAATTATCCACGTAGTGCATATTTGGATTGGGTTCTTACTCATGATCCAAACGTGTTGCGTAGACCCGATGGAATGCCGGCATCACGAGAAGAGCATATAATTGCTGCCAAATTTATTGATACTGGAATTCGTGTCGGGAATACCGATGGTGGTGATAATATTGAAGGAATATTAAAAGAAAGTAACCATATTACTATCGGTGAATATGATGCAGGTATAACACATGAAGATACATATGTCAGAATATATAGTGATAATACGCAAGCAAGAAGATTATGGTTTTTGGGTGTATAAATTAATGAGGTAACTTATGCCTACAAGCAACTATCCATTTCTGGCTCGTAACCAGAAAACAGAAGAAGACAAACAGCGAGATAATATAAATTCGCTTTGGAATCAGTTGGGAGTTATCGGTGTTAACGGCCAAAATTCTTTTTCCACCGGCTATGGCAATGATAACCAATTGCAGCCTGAACGACCGACAGGTATTCTTAATACCAATCAAGGTCCGCGTACCGTGCATGAGGGTGAGCGCTTAGATGTCGAGCAGAATGGAGAGTTCAGTGTTACACCTGCATCTCAAGTGGGTGGACAAGCTAACCTGCAAGATATTGAGCAGAAATCCGGAATGAGAGGATACCAATATGGAACCATTACACACCCAAGAGACAGAGTATTTAGCGAGAAACTGAACACTCCTTCAGATCAAAGCGCGAACGAAGAATTCAAGGAAGGATTTAGTAGAAAGAGTAATATAGATGCAATTACTAATAAAAGTTCTCCTATAACGACAACAATAGCACCACAAATGGAACAGACGATATCAAGGACGCCGGGAACAATCGCACCGCCATCTGTAACTGTTAAACCAGTTGGGTCGGATATGCCTGTGCGAGAGGCGCCTAAGATTGCTCCACAAGCTCCTGCTCAAACACTCACTGTTCAAAAACCCACTGTTCAAACACCCACTGCTCAGACGGCAACAAGTGGAAGGGGTTCATTTAGTTACGGTGAAGCACAGGAACCGGCTGGTGCAACAGCCCAACCAGCAACGAGCGGTACACGCCGTGGTGCATTTAGCTATGGAGAGCAGCCACAAGAGGTTGCTCCTGTTGAGACACCAACTCCTGCAGAGGCTCCAGCTACAACTCCGGATGAAAACATTTACGAGCCATATCGGGAACGTGGGTTGCAGCGGTTAGAACGCTACGCTGATGTTGAAAGCCCGAGAGAAGCAGCTATTCGAGCAGGTGAACGAGAACGATTTGCCGGTGAAGCTGCAGCAGCAAAGGGCGCATTAACTCAGGAAATGGCACAGTATGGCATTCAAGGACGCGAAGCCGCTACAGAATCGGCACGATTAGGCAGACAAATAGGTTCACAGGAAAGCCAGCTTATTAGTGATCTTAGGAAACAGGAAGGTGAAAGGGCTTTTACCGCAGCCAGACAAATACCGGGAGAAGCAAGGGCAGAAGCTGGTTTTGAGATGGCTGAAAAACAATTAGAATTCGAGAGAGAAAAATACGGTGATCAACAGTTTACACGTATGGCAGATGATGCGCAGACTACCTCATTCGAATCATGGCAGCAGAAATATCCTGATGCTACAAGAGAAGACTATGAAATTGCCCGAGAATACAAAGCTCGACAACTCAAGGGGATGGATATTGGAAATGAAGCGGCGAGATTGGGTGTTGATTCCAATAGACTGCAGGCATTTGTTACCGCTGTTAACCAAGGTTCCGATCTTATTGCAGCTAATACAGCATCCGGATTGAATTTAAATGCAGAGCAATATATGGGAATAAAGCGTGATTACACTTATGAAGGACAGGCGCAACAGGCAACTATTAGCAGGTTGATAGGGGAGCTTGGCGATCAACGGGTTAATTCCATATCCAACATGGTTGGTAGGGGAGGATCACTTGATCAGATTAATGACGCATTTGGACTTGATTTATCTGTTGATGATTTCCAGAACATATTAGGTGCCACACCATACGGTGAATCACAGTGGCAGAAGACACTGGGTGGTGCGAATATGTTGTTGCAGACTATGGATCCGACGAATATTGCTGAAGCCGAAAGGGTACTTGAAGGGGTGTTCCCCGGAATATCATTTGATATGAACCAGCTTATTCAGGATGTTGGAGCAGATAGATATGCGCAGAGTATGACGGATTTAGCAACACTTGCCTCTACATTTAGCACATGGGATGAGGCTAAGAAGTCTGCAGAAGGTTTAAATCTTATTGAAGATCTTGGTATAACTGAAGAGAATGCAGTAGAAATGTTTGAAGGATTGAAGTTAAACGCTATTGATGAGGAATGGGATGCAATAACAGAATCAAAGGCATTTCAATCATTTGATGAAGATACTCAGCAGCTTATCAGAGATACCCTTACTGCAGGATTAACCGGAGAGCTTGAATTTGATATTACTCCTTCGTATCAGGTAACTGATGCCAGTGGTAACCTTGTACAAGCCTTCGACAATATAGCTGATGCCAATAAATATCTTGGTGAGAATGCCGACAAGGGATACTCAGTTGATGAGCAGAAAAACTATGTGTATAAAAACATAATGAGTGGTGACACTATCACTATCGATAATGCCGGGAATGTTGTTGGAGAAGGAGGGGCTGGTGAAAGAGGTATAGCAGAGTCCTTTGATGCATTTTATGGGACTATTCCGGGTGATGAAGATGTTACTTTAGACGCTTGGATTAAAGCAGGAAAGCCTAAGTCATATGATGAGTATCTGAAGTTACTCCCTGAATTGCCATCAACGATCCCCCTAGAAAGTATAGAAATTGAGGAATACTCCGACTTGCTTACAAAAGATAATTACGAAAAACTCACTGCTGCATATGAGAGCAATCCGGATGATGTTAAAGACTCAGAGTATTACTATGAGCTTCCTAGTAAGGAATTTGTTTTTAACAATGTAAATTATGATCTAGATATGTGGGGAAAACGAACTACAAAATTGGATGGAGAATTTAAGGAAGTACTTGAAAAGTCAGTAGGTAAGCTAATGGAATTTAAAACATATGAACTTGGGGGAGCAGAAGTAATAGGGTTTGGTGATGAAGGTACTAAAAAAGTCTCTGGTCAACTTGTAAAAATAATAGAATCACCTGGATCAATACAATTACAGTTAAAAGATAAAGATGGATCGTATACGAACTATGTTCTTGCTTAATACGAAGAGGTAACATATGTCTATTGCAGCAGCAATAATAAGCGGATTAATTGGTGTTGGAACCGAAGTGGTTAGTGGTTCTATGCAAAGTCGTGAGATTGAAAAGGGACGACGAGAATCGAAAGAGATGTATCTTGGTGAGTTTGAAGAGGCAAAAAGAGCTAGAATAAGCAAAGAAAAACTTGAAAAGAGAAAGATTAGAGAAGGAAGAAGGCAATTCGATGTTTCTACAAAATTAAAAGAACGAGAACTTGGAATGTATCAAGAACAAGAAGCTCACACAAGATTCAGAGATCAAGTAAGCAGATTGACTCAAGTGGTAAACAAAAACGCACAACTCGAAAATTTATTTATAAACAGACTTGCCGGATTGCGGGGATAATATGCCTATCCGATATGACCCTATGCAGGCTGCATATGCGAAAGCTAATATTATTGGTGGAACTGCTAGTGGTATTAGTTCAAACCTTATTGATTTTGCACAGAAAATACCTGAGATAGTTAAAAGAAAAAACATTGATAAGGAAGTCAATGATTTGTATGGGCAATCACTTTATCAGTTTGCTGATGATGTTAAAAATAGTGATCCGTCACTTGAAGGTAATTTTCTTAAAGCTATGGTTCAGGCTAAAAGGTTTATTAAAAAACCTATGCAGGGATTAAGCCCAGAGCAGAACATAAAGCTGTTATTAGGTAGCGCTGAACGTGCTGATAAATATCTTGAAGGATTGGCAACCAAGAGTGAAGCTGCAGGATTTACAGGTAAAATGCAGCAGCCTATAACTGAACAACGGCAGGTACAGGCGGAAGGCCCACCGATTCCTGCACAAGCTGCTCCAGAACGAGCTGGTGAAGTTCCTATGGAGATGCAGGAACAGCGACGGCCTATCAGAGGTGAAGAATACCAGCGTGAATTCGCACAACTGTCTCCGGCAGCACAAGAAATGGTTCCTGAAACACTCGGTAAGCAGGTTGAATCTACTGAACAGGTATTTCAACAGCCACTAAAAATGTATGAAGAGCAACGTGAGCAGGAAAATAAGCAGCGTGAGAAAAATATTAGGACAATGACTGGTGTGAGCAAGGAGTCTGGTTTCCATACTGCTATTATTGAGAGCCAAAATGCAGTAGAGGGGCTAAGGACTAAAAAGAGAACGCTGGACAATTTAACTAAAACGGTTATAAAAACACAAAACCTTGATCCACGTCAGATTGAAAGTGGAAAGCAAACTGACTTGATGCTTGAGATAGAACGAATTGCAACGGAGCTTGATATACCACAGCAGCTTGCAGATGATCCAGAATTTCTCGGTAGAATGAATACTGAGATAGACCGGTTAATAAATAAAGAAGAGCAGCAGCAGAGTTCATGGGATACCGCTCTTACGGAATGGCAGAAGCGCATGAAAGAGGAAGATGCCAGAAAAAGGGCGCCAAGACAACCAACAGTAACACCAGATTGGAAATTAGGTAAAGAGCTGCAAGCTGCAGTTAAAAATATGGCTAAACAGCAATTCCCAAATCTGTATAAAGTTATTGAAGGTGAATATGGTGTCGAAGTAATGAAGCAAACAAGTGGAATAGCTGATGCCGCACGAGCTATTCTAAGAGACCCGCAGAAGCGCATAGCTCTTGCCTATGCATTCCCTGAAGAAGTAGGAGCTGTTGCACAAGCTAAAGGTGCTCCAAAGCCACCTGATGAGGAAATACAGGCTGTTTTAAGTGAGATGCAGCAATTACAGGATCAGGTTTATGGAGTAATACAAGGAACCGGACAGCCGGCGGCGACTCCAACCGAAGATCCGTTAGGGCTATTTTAGTGAATTATACAAGAAGTGAATTTGCTCAGAAAATCAAAGCGAAGTATCCATCTTATGCTTCTGTAGATGATGAAACTCTTGTTACCAAAATCCTGACAAAATACCCAGAGTATGGCAAAGGTATAATAGAAGAAAAACCTTCTCTATTAGAACGTGCGAAAGAAGGAATAGGTGCTGGAGTAGAAGCTGCAAAGGGGCTCTATGAATCCATTACAGCAAAAGAAGAACCTGAAGAACCACCGGTAGAACAGCGGGCATTGCCTTTATCTACCGGTGTTTCGCGTGAGTTTGAAACTCCGGAAGAGAAAATATCTTTCGGTGTAACACGAGAATTCGGAGAACCAGAAGGTATATCTAAACAACCTGCAGCCAAGCAACCACCAACAGAGATTCCTCTTATACAACTTAGTCTGGATCCAAAAGTTGCTGCCATGGAATCGCGATTTATTACTATCGATGACCCGCGTGCAAGAGCTCTTGAGCTTAAATCTATTCCACAAGAACGTGGGATAGAGTTAATGAAGCAATTGCCATGGGTAGAACAAGCTCATGTTAGAAAAGAAATGGAAGTATTGCTTAAAGAAGATCGCGAAGCAAATGCTCTTGCATTTGGAATATTGCAGTCTACTCCAATTCCTACTTTTTTCCCGAAAGAGACGAAGGAAGAACTTGAAAAGGTAAGGCAGGCTGCCCCTATACGATTTGCTGCAGGACAAATAACGGGAACAATTGCACAGGCAATAGTTGGCGGTCGTCTTGTCGGCGCCGCACTTAATAAGATTGCCCCTATCGCAAAATCACCGTTATTAAAGACTGCGCTTTCTCGTGTGCTTACTACAGGGGCAATATCTGCTGAACAGAATATAGGTAGAAAAGATCTTGGCGAGGCAATGAAGGATGTTGCACAGCAAAGCGGCGGTGGTTTGATAAGTGTTATTCCAGAAGTACTTGCTCCACCAGGAGTTGCACAGCTTATTGCACAACCATTAACTGATCTTGTTTATGATGTTGCTGCAGGCAAAATTCGAGGAGAAGATGTTGGGTCAAAAGAGTGGTGGAAGAACGAGGTGGTGAGCCTCGCCTCAGCTGCAGGATTTGCAATACGTGATGTTGCCGCGGGAAAAACATTCAAACTTGAACAAGCAGCACAAAGAGATGAATTAAAAAAACTTATTGGACAAGGTAAAATAAAAGACATTCAGATTGAAATGCCGAAAGAACGGAGCGATAAATTAAATCAACTGATTAAGGAATCTTTGGAAAAGGCAAGAACTCCGAGCAGAAAACCAGTTATTGAACCACAAAAACCAGAATTTGAAAAGACTGAGTTTAGGAAAGATATAGCAAAAGAAGTATTTGAAGGAGAAGTTTTACCTTCTGAAATGGTAGAAACTAGGCATGTAAGAGCACCAGCCACAGAGGAAGATATAGAAACAACAGTTGACATAACCGGCAAAGAGGGTTATATTAAAGAGTATGAGCAACCGAGTGAACCGCAACCGCAGCCCGTGGGCACAGCCCGAGCCCCAGCAGCAGGAGAACTACGCCCAGAAGCTATACCGCCTTATACAAAGCCCGAACCCACAGGTGCGCCAGCGGGCGAAGGAGCTGTGGGACGAGGCGCTCCAGTTGAACAAAAATACAGCGACACCTTCCAAGAATTAAAATCTACACTTTCCAAACCATCTCCATTTTCTAAAGCTATTACTGACGAAATAGACCGTTTAGATCGTCCTGAACAATTTGAAACCGCAATGGTTCCCGAGGGAATCGGTGAGCGCGGTTCTGTTAATTTAAGTGTTGCCAAAGATGCCAGAAATGAACTTGGCAAAATAATGCAGCAACAACTCACCACTCGCGGTGGCCTACCTAAAGAAGTATTCCGTAGAAAGATGCAAAAAGAGCATTGGATAAATGCTGAGTTAAAAGAAATCGAACACACTGTAAATGAATTCAAATCAAAGGCTACAAAAGCTTATGGTAAATCAAGGTTATCCAGTCAAGAAGCCTTCGAACTCGATGCTGCATTAAAAGGCGAGAAGCCTATTGAAGAGCTAAAACCTGAGTTACAGCCTGTAGTTAAAAATATGCGCAATCATATTGACGCCTTGTCTCAAAAACTTATAGATGAGGGAGTTATTGCTGGTGATTTAGAAGGTAAAGTATCCGAGAATATGGGTTTTTACACACACAGATCGTACCGTGTGTTTGATGATCCTGATTGGGCAAAGAAAGTTCCTGAACCTGTTAGGAATAGGGCAAAGGCTTTTATCAGAGATGAACACCCAGATTTATCTGAAGCTGAAGTTAATGGAAGAATAGATGAATTGTTATACAAAGAAGATGCTCCTATAGCTATGCTTGCAAAAGGCAAATTGGGTAGCAAAAAACTTGATGTCTTAAAACACCGAAAAGAAATACCTGCTGAGATACGGTCATTGTGGGGAGAATACAAAGATGCTGATGTAAATTATGCTAAATCAGTTTCTAAAATGGCGTCTTTAATTGCCAACCACAAGTTTCTTAATGATGTTAAAGCCGAAGGGCTCGGTAAATATTTTCACGAGAAACCGATCGTTCAACAAGGAAAGAGTTACAGCGTTCCAATAAGTGGCGAAGTAACTCCTTCAATGAAGCCCTTGAGTGGATTGTATACTACCAAAGAAATTAAAGAAGCTTTTGAAAAAACTATGAGTAGTACCGTAGATCCAGCGTGGCTACGTGGGCTTATAGGCGTTTCAAGCACTGCAAAGTATGCAAAGACAATATTGTCCCCAATGACTCACCTTAGAAATGTCACGGGAAACACTGGTTTTGCCATTATGAATGGCCATGTAGATGTTACAAAAGCACCCAAGGCAATAGCATCAACATTTAAGGATTTTGCAAATAAAGGAACAGCAGAACAGAAAAGGTATCTGCGTGAACTAACCGAGCTTGGGGTAATAGGAACTGGTGCTCGATACGGTGAGATCAAAGACATAGTAAAAGATGTTACTCAAGGTGACATTGATATGATGATTGGCACTGGGAAACGTAGAGCTGCAAAGAAAGTGATTAAAGGCATAGAGAAGCTGTATGGTGCAGAAGACGACGTTTGGAAGGTATTTGCATATGAGAACGAGTTGAAGAGATACAAGAAGGCAATGCCGGGAGCATCCGAACAAGAAATCAAAGAACATGTGGCCAATATAGTAAGAAACACGTATCCAACTTATGAAATGATACCTGAACTTGTTCGATCGCTGAGGAAGTTCCCATTCGTTGGCTCTTTCGTATCCTTCCCTGCAGAAGTAATAAGGACGGCTGCAAATACAACTAAATTGGCAATGACAGAATTAAAAACTCCCGGATTGCAGGCTATTGGTGCAAAGCGGTTGGCAGGGATATTAACTGCTGCTACCATAACAGGTGCTGCTACTGCAGGAGCTAGGTACCTTACCGGAACAAACAGAAAGAAAGATGAAGCATACAGGACATTTATGGGTCCATGGTCTCAGAATTCTCAAATAATATATACAGGAAAAGGTAAAGAAGGGGAGCAGAATTATATTGATTTGGGTTATACCGATCCTCATTCTTATATGAAGAATGTAGTAATAGCTGCAATGCGTGGAGAAGATGTAGACCAAAAGGCTATTCAATCACTTTCTGAAGCGTTCTCACCATTCCTTTCTGAGGATTTAATGACTCAGAAGCTACTTGATATCAGCAGAAACAAAAAGAAAGACGGTACTCAAGTTTGGAATACTGAGGATGCCCTTGAAGGAAAGATGACAAAGGCTGCTGCTCATTTTGCCGACGCTATTACCCCTGGAGCAATAGCTGGGGCGAAACGAATGTACCAAGCAACTAAGGAAGGTGCTGGCAAGTACGGACAGAAGTATGATTTAAAAACAGAGGCTATTGCACAATCCACAGGCGTCAGAGTATCTCGATTAAATGTTGCACGCTCCCTTAAATACAAATCATTTCAACTCCGACGTGATTTAACCGAAGCGGCGAGACTTAAGTATAAAGGCGAACGAATATCTGAACGAGAGAAAATCAGAGAAAATAAGATTGTCAGCAAATTGCGCAAAAGATTTCTTTTAACCGGAGATTTGAAAAGCGTAACCAACACTCTAAAGAGTCACGGTATCTCTGAAGGAAGAGTATTTTCAGAAATACAACGGCAGAAAATACTAAATAAATATGTCGATACTTTAAAAGATGCTATGGTAGCAGGTTTAAGCAGCAATCAAATATTCAACATATTGAAAGATTCGGGGGTTCCTAAAAAAGATGCAGCTATAATGGTTTATCAAAGGATGGTATCTGAAGGAACTAAAGAAGAGAGTGAGTAGATTTTGGGAGATGAAGAAAGTAAATTCAACAAAGAATTGTGCGAAGAACGACATAAAAATATAACTAATGATATTAAAAGCCTTAAAGATAAAATGTGGTGGTTTGTAACATTTGCCGTTAGCTCTCTTGTAGTTATGATATTAAACTTTATAAAGGATATATGGGTTAAATAATGTGTCCAAAAACAATACTAAATAAGCCGGTAGCTGTTAAAATAGCAATGTTTGGTTGGGGTGGAGCACTTATATTGTGGATTATTCATATGGTTATAGAGATAATTAAGGCGATATGAACGGGAAAGTAGCTATATTCTCTGGAAGGTTCTCGCCAATCCATATTGGCCACGTCTTAACAATACTAAAATTACTGGATAAATATTCCAGCGTTGTGGTAGTTATTCTTGATTATGAGGATAGAACATTAACTGCTGATGAAGTCAAATCGATTGTTGAAAGGATATTCGAGCATAATTCAAAGGGCAGAGTGATTGCAATAGTAAACAACATTCATTTTGCTAAAATAACAAAAAAAGAATATTTATCATTACTCAGTGATTTTGATATTAATGTTAATGATGCAATATATGTTTCAGGGAATGAAGAGGTTTTAAAAAATTTTGATAAACTTGGTATAGAACACGAGCACATGCCTCGTAGTTGTGGCTTCTCAGGGACAGAAATAAGAGAAACTGTTGCCGATATTCATAAATATTATTCTATGTGTTCTTAACCTTATTTCTCAATACCTTCTCACATTTCTTTTCCAACATTCTTTTCCTTTTAGTGGTATTGTCATTCCAGTAATAAATAACTTTGTACACATGTTTTGTTTTATTTAACCCACTGATTTCAACACAATTAAACATTAATGCTAAGTCACTTGCGGCACCAAGCCACTTCCCTTTGTGTTGAAACCACGAAGGTCTAGCTTTTTTAAGAATTTTCCATTTAATTGTCTTCATATGGGATCCGCGCCATGGTAATTTTCTGATGTTTCCGTGCTTCGGATATGGCCTGCTTATTTTCGTTCGTCGTCCTCGTGACATTTTTTTATAGCTGCCATGAGTGATCAACGCGTCAGGATGTTTTCTAAAGACCTTTTCAACCGTCCTTAAAGCATCCTTGCTTATCCAATCATCAGCATCGACTACTACTCCAACATTGGAATCATACGGGAGAAATGTTTTTGACGTGTATCTTATTATATGATACATATTTCCGCAGACACCAAGCTGCCTTTTGTTAACAGTAAGATGAAATCGACTATCGTTTTCTATGAGTGATTTTGTGATTTGCTCAGAATTATCGGTAGGAGCATCGAGTACTATTATTGCGTGCCAGTGCTTGTAGGTTTGTCTTCTAATTGAACGGATGCATTTTTCAATTGTGGTTGCGCAGTTCCTCCCACGGATAAGGAAGATAAATTCAAGCGGCGTTTTGTATACTTCCTTAGTCGACGAATCGCTTCCCTCACCCTTGCGCTTGTTCTCATCTTCTTTCGTAGCTTTCTCCATATTGGATCCTTCTCAAGTATTGCGTACTTTTTCACGTTTTCAAGAGTTAGTCTTTTCGATATTCTTCTATAGGAATGTCGTGCTTTTCCAAAGTCGCCTAAGTGAATATCTCTGTATGTTTTAGGTGCACGTTTGCCATACACGTTTTTATTCTTTCTCCTAGGAGTAGGAAGTCCCGATTTCTTTATAATACGGAACAGCATTACTTCATCGCATTCTCGATATGATCCAGGAGGGTGGCTATCATATTTATCGTGTTCATTGTGCTTCAAATAACGTCTGTATTCTTTGAGTATTTTTCCTGTTTTTCGAAACCATGCAGGATTCTTGAATGAGAATGAACCTCCAGCCACTCTGGTGAAATTCCCTTTCCAACCCCCCCTATTTATGTGGTATCTTCTCGGTCGTCTGTATGGACCTTTTGCGCCGAAATAAGGAAGATTTTTAATACGTCTTGAAAAGTATTTGTAATGAGAGACTTTGTGCGGAAAGATAAGAAAATCTATGTCTTTAACGAAAACATAGTCATATCCTTTGTAATACCTCTCATCAATAAGAAATCTTAAGCAATTGGTTATGAATGGTTTATTCGGGTATGAAGCAAAACAACTTTCTAATACTTCCCATCCTTTGTATGGTATTAATTTAAGTGCTTCTTTGATATCATTTTTGAGTTTTCCTTTAACGAATACCTTTACTGTCGCATTAGGATAAGCCTTCTTCGTTGTGTATATGAAGAGCGGGATATAGTATGAATAACTATCTGCAGTGCATACGGAAGAAAAGCATACTTTAGCCATATTATTTTTTCCCACACACTCCTTTAAGCTTCCCCTTATTTTTTGAAGCATAGAACACCTCTTCAGCTTTTTTCGTAGAACCGTAAGTTTTACGCATATTTTTCATAACTTTAGAACCTTTTTTTGTTAACGGCATTACAGTCTCCTTTCAATCTTCTTGAAATTCTACCCTGGCTTCCCGATATCTTTCCCAACTCTGGCTTGTTTCGCTACATGGCTTTATTGTTTCTTGGTTAGTCTTGTCAACAGTTTTATTGTCGACTTCCTTTCCTGATAGCTTTTTAATCAGTTTTCTATTTGTCATAGTGAAGGCAATATTCTTTATACCCTTATTATTTTTTTTTATACTATCAATTCTTCTTTGTTCATTAAATGTTACTTTACCTATACTAATAAGACAATCGCCTACGAATATCGTTTTGTTACACATTTTTTTAGATACTTTTACTTTGAAGTTATTCTTATCTACAACTACAGCTCTTACAACAGCCTTATCGGAAAGGCACATTTCAATAGCTTTTTTTGCTGATTTAATTGCAGCAGGACTATTTATATATTCATCCAAAGATTTTGGTATATTGCCAGAACTATCTATAGGCTCATCGGTTCTTCCACTAAGTATCATTTTTCTTTTCCCATATTAAAAACTTCTTTTCTTTAATAAAATCGTATTTAAATCCCCATTTTAGGCAAAGTTCTCTCCCGGCTTTGGTTGATATACCGGTAACTATCTTTTCAAATCTGCCGCATGAAGTGATGAATCCCATGATTTTATCACCGAGCCCTTTGCCTCTATCATTTGGATCGTATACAATGATATCGGTAAGAATAACCACCTCACTGAACTTTCCTGGGGTATCTTGTCTAACATTCTGAGTGAGTATTGCACGGGCAAGCACGTTACCAGATTTGTCTACGATAGGAATATTGAATATCGAATCAACGTACACCTGTTCGTATTCGATGAAATTGTTATCTACTTTATATCTTTCCATTACTTTACCTTGATATCTATTTCGAGCATTTTAGACATATTATCTCCCACACCAAGAGTTCATATTTTTTTCTCTCTCATTCGATTTCACATGTACTGGAGAATAATCTTTAGGCGTTCTCTTTGTCTTTCGTTCTTTTACCCTTCTCCTCACTTCACTTAATATAAGTAAAAATGCCTTACAGTATCCATTCTCATCGGTTTCAGGCGTTCCTTTTTTTACAGACCAAAGGCTTATTGCAGGACGTGCACGCGTGAGTTTTCTATGTAGTGTTACTTTATTTTCAGAAAACATCTTAGAGCCAAATGCTATTGCCCCATATTCATCGTATCTCAATGGTTCTGATATATATAGCTTCTCATGTATAAGCACGTCTGAGAGCGGCCTACGATCACCATCTGGCCTGAACATGTGTTCGTTGCCAATTATTCGCACTTCTCTGTCATCATCGTATAACCCCTTATGAGTAAGTGCTCTAACCACACGAGCTATAACATCAGGCTCTGGCCTGTCTTGGTAAAACTCTTCATAAATCCATAGCTTATCTGAGTAGTATTGATATACTGCAGCTAATCCGTTGAATGACAAGTCTTTATTAAATACAAGTGCTGCATAGTGTAGTACATCTATCATGAATATACCGCCATACGATGCATCAGTCAGGTGTTCGTAATTCCAATCTATTTCAAAATCGTTTTCTTTTTCACCGATAATATCAGGAAGTTCAAAGACTTTCTTTGCTCCGCCGTAATAACACAATACTGTTGCATCTGCCCTATCCGGGCTTCTTCCAAGCCTTTCTTTGTATTTAGCTTTAGGCTCAACCTGCATTCTTCCACCGGAAGAAGGATTCCATTCACGAGTAGATAGCTCCTCAATGAGTTCTTCATCGTTACAGAGTTCTACATCGTTTATTATATCAGCAAGTCCGAACCACATTATTGATGCTGGATCTGTATATCGATCGTCACCCTTACCGCCAAACAAGCATGGAATAACTTCAATGTTATCAATTTCATTCAAAGCCATCTCATCACCGATCGGACCGCCGAGCCCATGGTCATCAATCTTTATCTTTACCCTGCTTTTAATACCTGTCTTTGCACGGTATTCTCGTAGCATTTTAAGCGTATATCCAATTACTTCCGGGCCCTTAGTCTTAGGATATACCCTTACTTCGAGAAGTTTCATGCCTCTGCGTATTGCTATGGCTGTTAAATCATTTCCTTCCCTTGCAGGATCCACACCCATTTCAAGATAGTCTTCAGCAGGAGTTTCACGATTGACAGCAGCGTGGCAATCTGCAAGTGATATAATGGCCTTTGGGTTTCCAAGTGGTGGTAAGCCCAATACATAAACTCTAAATATATCAGACTCCTTTGGATACCGTAGCATCCTCGAAAACCACACTTTATTCTTAAGCGCAGAATCTTCTGAGCTGAATCTCAGGCACCTCCATTGGTCTCTAAATTTGTTTTGAGAATCAAAGAATGGACCTGATGCTCTGGTTGGATTACCGGTCATCACAACCTTACTCTCTGGGTCTGTCATACCACCAAAGATTGCGTCGATAATATCCTGATCGACATTCGACGCTTCATCTATGAGCCACAATACGTGAGTGGCATGAACACCGGCCATGTTATCTTTTTCCTTAGATGTCATTATCTGACCGAATGAATGCATCTTGGGATCGATATGGAATATGCGTTCGCTTGTTAGCTTCACTTCATCACTCACATATGATTTATCAAGCCACTTGGCTATCTCTGCCCAAAGTGTAATTTTTAATTGTTCGAATTTAGGACCAGTTGCCATAACCTTGGCGTCATTGCGAGTCCATATCCACCAGATTGCTGCAAGGGCAAGCGATGTGGTTTTTGTGCATCCCCGGCCTGAGAACACCGACACATAATCATGTTTCCCTATATTATAAAGAATAGACTTGGTTTGCGGTTCTAAACGCCGATAGAGCCGATCCTTCTTAACATCATCAGGTGAAAGCCCAAGTATTTGTTCCTGTGCGAATTCCACAGGGTGAGTCATGTAATACTCATAAGCTTCAGGGGGAAGCTCTTTTAACTTGTTGGTATATCTAGGTTGCAAACTCATTTGTGCCATTCAATCTTAATTCATTAGTCAACATTTCTTTTGCTTTGGTATTATATGCTAATATTGCCGTCATTTCTTCTGCATAATAGCCTACAACCAATCCATTTATCTCTGCTCTCCACAATCCATAATAGGCATCCCATTTGACACCGATATAATTAGATACACCACTTGATCCTCTCCACGACACGTCTTCATTTGCGAGGTTTTTTATACATATATTATCGCGTTGTAAATTGAGCGGATTATTATCTATGAAGCGTATTGTAAAATCATTGGTAACACCAGCTATAATTTTATGGAGATATATAAATTCTTTTTTACCATTACTTGGATGTGATAACTTCCTACGTGCGTAACGTCGGTTTTTTGTTCCACCAATACTCCATTTCCAGTGGTGAAGCCAATTATAATCTTTATCGTCTAATAGGCAAAAAATTCTCTGGGATAGTAGGAGTGGTTTCATTTTTGTTTCTTTGCAATTTTTCTAGCCCATTCTTTCTTTTCCGGGCAACTCCATAGTTTATTCTTTCTCAATTCAGGTGTATAGAAGCAATAATGAAGTATTTTACTCTTCGCTAATTTGAAATTGAGTTTGCCATAATTACTAAGACTTGCACGCTTCTTGTATGGTATGTATGTTAATCCTTCTTTCCATTTATACGCTTTGATGTGAGGTGCTGATGGGTAGGGCTTCTTATGCTCCCACCCATCTACAGTTGGTGCAGGATGCTGGTAATTAAAGGCAAGCTGCTGCTTGTCGCTTTTCATGAACCTTCTGATATCATCTTCAATTCCTAATCCAAAAATTTCATCCTCATCGGGAAATAACACGAGTTCAGGTTTAACATCGTCTATTGAACGAAGAAGTTCTTCACGCCAGTTATAGGCATTCCAGATAGTATTGCCAATAAACATTGACCCGAATTTATTTCCACATATTCCTGGAGCAGCTTCATATAATCGATAATCTCCGGTAATCCCATCGAATCTTAGATATACTTTATCAACTAACTCACATAATGAATCTAAACATCTTACATAATACGGGAATCTGCAGAGTGCCATTAATCCGACTATCATCTCACATCCACCAAGTACCAACGCTTCTCCACCGTACACCAAACGATATTACCGATAGAAAAACTGTCAAAGTTGTATTCAATATCTCTAGTGTATTCTTCGAGTAAAGCCCTAAAAGCTCTAAAACCCTGTGTTGAATGAGCGGGATGATTATCTGCATTCCAATCGTATGGCTTACCCTTGGCAAATTTAAGCCATACCCTCTCAGGGTAGTGTATATGCTGCATGCTAATCGCTGGGGATTCTGCAACACAGTGTCTTTCCTTAAACCTTATATCAGTTTTTACCGTGTCTTTATAGTATATCTTTGGGCAAAATTCATGAAGATCATTCATCATATCGATTGTAGCTTGAACTTCTTTGTCCGTTTTTGTAGTCTCGTTGAATTTAAAAGAATAAAAAACTTTCAGTCCAAGCTCATCACTTTTTAAATAATATGACCAGTTCCCATAATAGAGATAGGCGTTTGATATCTTAGCGGCCCAGAACCCGCGTATTCGTCCGCTTTTCTTTTTCCGGTGAATACCATCGTTAGGGCACTTATAATCACCCTTCGGTATCTTTCTTGCAGTGCCTTTAATGGTTATCATTCTTTCTCCGCTAATATAAAATAAATGCCATTGTAATCAATTTTGCTTTTTAACGACAACTCACTTTTATACCCACGTTCATCGAGCATCTTTTTTATTCTGCTGTTCTCCCACTTAGGAAGAGGATCGAAACCAAGCTCATCATGTCCGTATTTAAGAGGGTCTCCGCTTCTTGTACTAATAGCAACCTTACTGCATATATCAAATACTCTGCCGAGCTTATATACTTCTTTTTTATTAAGATGATGAAGGACGTAGCTGGCAAGAAACAGATTGAAATCCAGTGATTCAATATCAACATTTTCAAACGTATCTCTTATTAATGTTACTCTTTTCTTTCCTTTAAGTGTATGAAGTGATTGATCGTAATAATGTTTATCGCATTCTATTCCTGTGTAGCTTTCTACATAATGGTATAGAACAAAGGCATATATTCCAGCATTGGCACCGAGTTCAAGAACTTTAGTACCTCTAAAGAAGTCCAGATTTCGTTCTATCATAGGAAGCCTCTTTTTAAGTTTTTTCCATTTCTGGTATACTTTACCAACCCATTTTGATGATAGTATCTCATATGTAGTCTTATCAAGCATTATATTATTATTCCTTTTTTCCTATTCCCCAGCAATAAACTCTGTTGGCTTTTCGTTTATGGTTGTATGTATGCAATTTTTTTATATTGGCAGCTTCAAAAAGGTAATCAAATCCATTCGGAAGGAATCTCCAGCAATCCTTCAGTATCGTTCCATCCTCTTGTACCTCATGTCTTGGAGATATAAATGGAGCTACAATAAACATATATCCTTTTGGCTTAAGAACTCGCGCCATTTCTGGTACCAGTTTTAATGGGTTAGTACAATGTTCAAGACACGAACTACTTACAATGCAATCAAACGTGTTATTATCAAAAGGAAGTTTAAATGGATAAAGCATTAAAGCATCAACATTCTTACCAGGCAATATATCAGCTCCTACATATTCCCATGCTTTCGGTATTTTGTTTTTAATGGTTCCATTTATATCAAGAGATCCTACATCGAGAAGCCTATAAGATGTATCGTTCAATTCGTTCTTTGAATAGTATTGTTTTATTAATCGTACTATTTCTTTTTTAACGTATGTATTCATGGGTTATATCCAACAGATCTATCTTTAGGTTTCGTTGGTTCAATCATATTCAGTATATCACATTTTGAATACCTTACTCTTTTGCGATAATCGTTTGTTAGGCGCTTTTTATGTATATGTGCATGGTACGCCAAGGCTATTGAATGCGTAGGTTCTGATGGAACCCAGAAACATTTGTGCCGAATCCGAATGTTTATCATATCAACGCATAGAGGCAACGGAAAATACATGTCACCGATTACCCGTAAATCGCAGAGAATGTAGTCTTTTCCGATAGCTACTTTGTGCTGTACCCGATATTCTTCCTTGAAAGTTTTTTCAGCATGTGTTATGTGAATAAATTTATTTACATCATGCCTTGAAGCAAATAGCAAATCCAAATCACTGTGCGGTCCAAGCTTAACTGAATTTGGCAAATTATCAAAGTTTCTTATTACAACATATGTGATATCGTCAATAGCATAGAACATGTCGTTGACGGTTTTTAGTGGTAATGCTTTTCGTGCTTCATCAAAGGTTTGAGCTATTTGAATAAATTCATGGATAGGAAATTCTAATCTAATATTGCGATAATGAACATGGATATAAGCTTTATCCTTAAAGAAGTCCGCTTCTTTTGCTGTGTCGTCCCTGTGTTTGATGTACGTATTTTTACTCAACTCAACTACCAAACGATTTTTGTCTATCACATCTCCATTTGAACTCATAACCTTTTTGAGAAAAATTTTCTTTTTGTCTTTCGAATCATACTTTGTAAGACTAATAAAATCCTTGTACTCATGCTTGGTAAATGCGATGCGAATACTCCGATAATGGAAATGATACTCCCCGCATTCCTCAAGAGTAAGTCGTTCTGGAAATATGCTGTAGTTATCAATCTTGGTTTTAGCTAACTGGCTTATTACTTTTCCCATATTCTTTTCTCAATCTTTTAAAAGCTTTCTTATCTCTTCCATAATATTTGTTTAACTTTCCAATTCTTTGAGCATCCTTTTCCAATGGAATGGCCCAATAAAAATCTATCAATACCAAGGAGCTTTCATCTTCGCAATACAGTAAATTACCCGGGTTGATATCTCGATGATTAATTCCATTATCTATTAAATCACATTCAATTTCGTTAATTTCGTCTAAAAAATTAGGACAGGAACGAGTCAGCTTTTTGGTTGTTCCAAGAGCATAATCATAGCGTTTCATGCGGTACCCATTGTTGAGATATTTTATTATTTTTGGTGCATGACGGCTTTTAAAACGACCGATCATTGCTAATTCCATCATTACTGAAGAAAGCCTATTCTTTTTATTATCATAGTAACATTTATCAACATATTTATCTGCCATATACAATTTTGCTTGACTCATCTTACTTCACATCTTCCACATATTCTATGCTTTTTTCTATCCTTATTTAATAATGTTATAAATGCTTTTCTTTTCTTTCCGTGATATATTTCAGAAAATTTTTGTTCTTTTAAATTACCAAATACTGTAGCTTTAGGATGATTACAGCAAGGTACCACATCACCGTTCCAATCAACATAACAACGTATCCGAGAACTTTCTACATGCTTGCAAGAGTAATTAGGAACCTTTAATTTGGCCTTCTCATATTTAACAGAGTTAGGGGCTTTACGCCATTTGCGCCATTCAATACCATAACCATATTGTTTAGCGAATTTTTTCCATTTTTCTTTATTTCCGGTACAAATAATTTTAAGGACACGCTTTGTTATCGTGTTTAAAGGCCAATAAATAGCATTTGTTACACCAAGGAAGTCTTCAAGTTGATTCCACTTTGCTGACGGTCTTAACCTTTCATATTCTTCTGGTGTACAGTCGCCATCACAGCTTACTCCAAGTTTAGTAATTACATTACGATAAAAAATCGCTCTAATATTTCTTTCATTGATTATCTGCCCATTAGTAGCAATTTCAACGTGTTTTGTACCCCATCTCTGTTTCTTAATAATTTCTAAAATCTCACTTAAATTAGGATATAATAATGTTTCCCCAAAATTATATAACTTCAAATACTCGATATGTTTCACATCTATATTGGAAAGAATGAGGTTGAAATTATCTGGAGTAGTGAACTCAATCTTCCTTTTAAGAGTAGAATTAGGGCACCCTACGCATCTGAGATTGCAGCCGCTTACTATATCTATTCCAAGACGCTGTAGTTTCATCCCTGTCCTTTCAAATCGACCATCTTTGAAGATCCCTCACCCTTACCGATTATAAGAGGGTTGAAACCGTATTTCTTTGCCTTTTTTATATCTGATGTAGTAACTATTGGATGAGCTACATATTTAAACAGCCATTTATTTATTTTCCCAAATTCCTGTTTTGTCATTCCAGAAGCTTTGATATTCCTGTAGGTATTCATCATTAAAACAATATCTACTGGTTCTTTTCTATCCTTTATATAATCATGAACATACTGATATTTTATTTCCACACCAGCGCCAATTGCTCCTTCATGCCCTCTTATCTCGTTTATATCCACACCAATTACTGTTGCTCTCTTAAAATGTTCTTTCAGCAACCTTATTATTATTGCATCTCCGCAGAACAAATCTATAAGTGTAAAGGATGGCTTAATTTTGCCTTGAGATATTAATTTTTCGATGTAATCTCTTATAATCGTTGTTCTGCAATGACTATAGGAGGTTTGAAAATCGCGTACTCCCTGTCGATGTTTTATGTTACTTTGAATATCGCTTAATTTCGTATCAGTCCAAAATTTTTTACTCATTTCAACACACTTTCAAACGCGGTTTTATACTGCTGTGCTATCGTTTCAATATGAAGGTGCGGAACATTGGCTCTTTTGCCACTGTGTAATACCCTTAAAAGCGCTTCGGAAACAGTGACCGGATCTACATGAGGAGGTTTATCCCGGTTTCTTATCTTTGATTTACGTTCAGAATCGCAGTTTACCACCTCACAGCTTTCGGGATCGATTAGCTCCTTTGCTCCGCTGGCGTTATTGCATACCACAGGAACCCCTGCACACAACGCTTCTACCATTGCATTAGGGCACCAATCGTAGTAAGAAAGGTTGAGCATGGCATCTGAGCCAACAAGATATCTTCTTAATATTTCTTCGTTAAGATATCCCAATGTCTTTATTCCACTCTCGTTGATTGTACTGTTTACCTTTCCAGCAATCAAAAAAATAATATCTTCATGTTTCCTGACTTCTTTTGCAACCTTAACACAATCCTTTAGCCTTTTCCACGGACGGTCTTTCCAACGTGCAGACATTATAACATGTTTTTTATTATCTATAATTATAGATTTAACATTATAATCATCCGGATTTGCCCCATTAAATATCACAAAATCTTTTTTCGGCTTAAGTTTAAATGCCCGTATGATAATATCCTTACAAAACCGCGATTGCCATATAACCGCATTTGATTTCTTAATTGAATTTTTGGTAAGATTGTTTTTATAATATGTGGTTTTATCCTTACTCATATGAATACCATCAACTCGCAGCACCTTCGGCATTTTCAGCTTGCTGCGCCATCTTCTCACACCTAATGCCACATCGGCTTCTTTATCATCAAACGAGCACTTTACTCCCAAATTCTCTAGACATGGAATAAGCCTTGCAAGAAACTTTCCTTTGCCGGAATCGTTTATTTTATAATCAATGTAAAGTTTCATATGGTTTCAACAATCTTTCTTATATCCTCAACCCTTAAATCCAAATGCAATGGCAACGTCAATTCCGTTCGTTCGTACTCTTCCGCACCGCTCAAGTCCATACATTTGCATTCTTCATAAATTTTATATTTATTGTTCATCTTATAGTGCATTCCGGGATAGATTTCAGCTTTTATCAATTTTTCATACACTTCATTCCTTTTTTCGAAAAACATCGGATAGAAATGATAGCTACTTAGGCGCTTATTTGAATATTCTGGTCCCATATCAGGCATATTAAATTCATATTCACTTGCAAACGCTTCTCTTAGAAAATTATCAGCCTCGATATGTTTTATTTGTTCAAGTCCTATTATCGCCGCAATATCAGATAAATGATACTTATACCCGAGCTCTTCAACATCGTATTCCCACGAGTAGCCATTATGGCTTCTGCTAATAGTATCTTTATCTATACCGAGCCATCGTTGTTTTTTACACCATTCTATAAGGTTTTTATCTTTGGAAACAATTGCTCCGCCATCACCGACCGGCAAATTCTTAACAGCATGAAATGAAAAGCAGCAGGTATTCTGGCTATTCCCTACCAACGCCCAGCCTTCATATCTCGCCCCAAATGCATGAGCGCAGTCTTCTATAATTGGAATACGTGCGCCTGCCGCGATAGTGTTTATAGCCTCCATATCACAGGGATAACCGCCAATGTGAACGACCATAATCGCATCTGGCTTATAATAAGAGATGGCCTTATCAACACTTACAGCATTTATATTGCCGGTTCGAGGTTCTACGTCACAAAAAACAGGCTCATGTCCTTCATATAAAATCGCATGATTTGTAGATATGAAGGTAATAGGGGTGGTTAATATTCGAGATTTAGGTGGTAAATTGAGTGCCTTCACAGCCAAATGAAGAGCAGAGGTGCAGCTATTCAAAGCGCAACAATACACTCCCCCACCAATATATTTCTCTATTTCTTTCTCGAATTCAGCAACTTTTGGCCCTAATCCAATCCAACCGCTTTCCAATGCCTTTTCTATTTCAGGCATTATTTTCGCTGTTCTTAAACTAGGTTTAAAGACTTGAATCATATAGTCTCCTGAATACTTGTTCGAGTTGTCTTGCTGATTCTGCAGGCGAATATCTTCCCCAAGCAAATTGACTCATTCTTATAGAGTAATATTTTCTTGTTTCATAGTCAGATATCAAATCAATTGCTTTTTTTATCTTTATATCCCAACCATATATATTAACAAGACACATTGTTTTTGAATAAGCAGCAGTATCTGAAACAATTGTTGGTATACCGAGAGCCATACATACAAGTAGCCTATTGTTTGACTTTAGATTCCCAACTTTGTCTTTAGGATGCAACAAAATACACAGGTCAAACAGTTTAAGGTTATCCACAAATGTAATTAAGCCCCAATGGATTAACCTCCAGCCATGTTTATCGTATTTCTTTATATTTCTATCAGTTATGTAATATTGATTTTTACAGCGAGGAATATGCTTTATCATATTAAAGGTAGCTTCAAGAACCTTATGCGTCCCAAAAGTACCGATCGTTTCTATTGTAGGCTTTATTTCTATATGATCAGTAGGGTCTATATCGTAATCAATACAATCCTGTACTACATACACAGGAGTATTTGTTTTCTTTCGAAACTGTTTTGCACGTGCATCTGTATCGGTAGTGATCGCATCGGCAATCTTGAACATTGCAGGATCGTTTCTGTCTTTCCTGTCTCTATCTCCATCGCCGTCGTCACAATCATAGACTATTTTCTTCCCTTTGGATTTTAACTCTCGCGCTAATTTGATAATATCTTTGGAAGATTTCTTTTGAAAATAGACAACATCTGCCTTTTCCAAGTCATCAGTTTTATCGCATTTGAGGTGCTTCATGAACGTATAGTATCTGATTCTTGCGGACCCACCCCTTATTTGCCCTGTCTGTACTCCGGCTACTATCATCTATTTCTCCTGACATCCTACACAAGCTGGAATATGTTTTCTTCCTTTTTTCATGGTTGAAATAAACTTTTTCCGTGGTTTTCCTTCGAGTATTTCACTGTATTTATTTTCAAGTAAATTACCTAATACTCCAGCGCGTGGATGAACACAGCATGGCACTACAGTGCCGTCATAATCCACATATAGCCTTCTACCCTTTTCTTTCGTTAGATACGTGCATATTCCTTTAGGTACTTTAACCTTTCCCCAGGGCTGTTCTATTGCATCGGCACGTGTTCCCCATGGTCTGAATTCAGTGGTATATCCCAATGGGCGTAACAGTTTTTTCCAACGCTTTTGAGCTTTTTCATCGGTACAGATAGTACGTGTTCCAAGAAACATGCCAGGGCATACTTCATCTCGCAATCTTTTCATTTCCTTTAAAAAATCAATCAGCTTTTTCCATTTGGCCGGAGGGCGCAAGCGTTCGTATTCTTTCGGAGTTGCATCGCCATCACATGATACATACAGTTGAGTAACAACATTAAGCCTAAATGCCTCTACAAATCTTTCTGTATTCCAATACTGTCCATTTGTTGTTATTTCAACATTTTTAACTTTCCATGATTGAACTGCGATAGCTCTTAAAATCTCATATAACTCTGGGTGCAATAATGGTTCGCCATAATTATAAAGCCTTAATTTGAATATTTCACTGACATCAAGATTTATAAGACATTTATAAAAATTAGTAATAGAAACATATCTAATTTTAGGTTTTAATGTAGATATAGGACATCCCACGCACCTAAGTTGACACCCGTGAACTATATCGAATCCCATCTTATGTATTTTCATATCGGAAACGGAGTATTTTCTCGTGTTACTCCTTCACGTTTTAGTTGTTTAATTCGTTCTTTTTGTATTCGTTTCGTCTCTTTTTTCCAATCCGAATCGGCTTTTCTAAGCTTGTGCTTTTCGAGCGGGTGTTTGCGGTAGAATGCTATCGGTGATTTTAACTTCTTGGCTTTAACCAGTTTGAATGGAGATTCGGGATGAATGCCAAGACGCATACTCATTTCTTTATCTTCCCCGGAACGCAGCATCTCATACCATCCGCCGAACCGTTCAAATACACTGCGTCTATACATTACTGTCTGCGGATTAACTTCTGATGGATGGATCCTCAATGATCTTATCTTATTAACTGCTTTGTTGTAGCCTATATCTCCACGTATTTCAAGCGCTTGTCCCCATACGACATCATGCTTTTTATGCTCATCGAGGAATTTTCTTTGAAGTTCGAGAGATCCTGGCACTCTCATATCATCGGCATCGAGAAAAGTAATGTATTCACCGATACTTTCGATGAGTCCTCTGTTTCTTGCTGCTGATACTCCACCGTTGTGTTCGAGCTTTATATATTTTATACGGACTTCAGGCAGCTTAAACGGCCTACATAACTCTGTAACAACGTCATCGGTATTGTCGGTACTGCAATCATTCACTATTATTATTTGCACGCTAAGTGTTTCACGTGAAACACTTAGAACAGCATCGGTAAGATATTTGGCGTAGTTATATACTGGGATTATTACGCTGACTTCAATCATTATTTTTTCTATTACAAAAAAGTTGATGGCGTATTGGAATACTACATATAATCTCTACTAATTTATATGGATCTTTTTCCAATTTTTGAGTACGAAGAATAGAACCAATAGACATAGTTGAAGCAAATATTACACTAGGATTTTCACAAACTTTATTTTTTGCATTATTAATAGAACAAGCGTATCTATCGCATATATCTTCTAACCACTCTATACGTTTCTTTAATTTCTGATATGATGTCATATAAACCTCAGCACCTTCTGTTCAAATTTCCCACCCTTGCACGATCCAGGATGTTTATCTTTAGCCCACAGAACCGGTACGGTTTTATGCCCTAGTGCGTATAGAGCTGCACATCGACGTCCACCGTGATAAATCTCTGGGCCGTTAAGCCATTCTTCATTAAAATTAAACCGTGTTGCCCAAAATGGAGCTATTAACACTGTGATCGGCTGCTTTGCGTTCAGTTTTTTACTAAATCCACGCTTCTTTATACTCATGAGTATGTCATACCGAGAGCCTAATATGTGTTCTTTAATGGCTTTTTCAGTCCATTTATGGATACCACATCGGTATCTATGTCGTCTATCCTCTGCATATCTGCAATATTTAAGCTTACCCCAGTTTCTACCATGCCTTAGAAGAAGTTTTGCACATTCAACTTGTGGGCTATTCGGCAAACTCATGTCAAAATTCCAGATACTGTTATGAGTAAGTGTTGGAATAAATTGATAATTCAGTGTGATTAAGCTTGCTTTAACCAGCTTGTCACTTATTAAGCGGTATTCACTCATAATAATTGTGTTGACAGCAGAAGGTTATTTTCATAACTATGGCATTTCAGCATTACAATTATAACAATAGTACTTACTACTTATTTCGTTTGCAAATCTACATCCACATCTTGGACACTTGAACTTCCACTCATTACCATTTATTTGCGCTCTTATATATTCATCAATGTTTTCATCAACAACACGTTGTGCTGACCCTCTAAACCCACATGACATTAATTCGCTTATTAATTTAAATAAGGCGTTTTTATCTGCTCTTGGTAACCTTTTCATAAGAATTTCTCCAAAGTTTTAACAACTTTTTTTACAGGGGGCTGCCAGTTATCTTTATCGAGTACTTTACACTTCGTATGGAATGGATTCCACAATCGCTTATATCTATCTCTATTCGTCCCACCGATCGACTTCTGATACTTGTTATCGGTCATAACTACGTGAGGACAACCACAGAGAGAGGCAAGGTGGGCAGGACCGCTCGATGGCGACAACAGCACTTTGCTGCTTGCCAGGATGTCGCATAGTTCTTTTAATGGTATGTTTCTCTTGTCCTCGGTGCCTTCAATATAGTTGGCTTCGGTTCCTATGCAGCATACTCTCTGTGGTTTCAGGGCTTCAAGCACTTTTCTGTATCGTGGCTTCGGATAATTCCACGATCTTTGACCGTACTTCGTGCACGCCCGGGCATGGATAACCAAATCATATGCGCATTCCTCATATTTCTTACCGTACTTAAAATACTCACGTTTCCATTGGGTGCACACTTTTTGTGTGGGCTCTACGATAGTGGCCCCAACGAGCATCCTTTTAGTAAGCTTATGAATATGAGTTTCCTTGCCATTCAAAAGCCACCTATCTGGCAACCCTTTTTTATCATGATGTATAATACCACCAGCGAAATCCTCCACCAAATAATCATGTGCTGCTCTGCATACAACTGTAGTCTCGTCAAACTTTCGGCTATATCTGCGGATGGCTGGTATCCAGCAGCATATAAGCCATCCGAATTCTGATAAAAATGGTCCTGCTGTAAGTGTTTTCATATTATGGCCAACGGTTCGGCGATAAAAGACGTTACGCCGTCGTTAATCATCTGATATTTCTCCACACTTCCTACAAATCGCCTGAGTACACGCCGCCCTCCACTCATGTTCACAGGGCGTAATGTCCTCCGGCTCGTTTTTATCGCCTGTTAAGTGCTGTTGAGCGAATACCGCTGACTTCAGAGCTTGCCATGATTTTGATTCGGTATCGCTTTCGGTTTCTACAACACGATGCCTCTGTTGCAAAAAATCAAATGCTTCTTTTAGTGTCATGGCAAACTCCTATACTCTCAAAAAAACATTTCGCACAACGGTTCTCGACTATGTGCAGTGCCGTTTGTTTATCACGGCATTGAGGTGCGCTGCAAATTGATGAATATCTTTCTCGGCAACAACTGATGGCGCTGAATTAATCCATTGATTCAGTTCCTTTTTAAGCACCGCCGTATAGTCGATGTTAGCGGTTGGTTTTTGAACCTCCGAATTATCCGAAATTTTACGGCGCACCGGGTTGTCACCATCTTTAAACGGTATTCCGATGATTGACCCAATAGGTTCCCACGGATTCGCATTGAGTATATATTCATCATCTCTCTGACGAACTTCACCGACTTCCAATAATCTCCACATAGTAAAATTTCCTCCAAATTAAAAGTTCAAAAACTTGACACCAACTACTGATTATGTGAAATATATACTTTTAATTTATTTATATTAAACGTTTCCCGTTCTTTCTCAGATTCTTCTTCCTCATATCCAGCGTATCATTACCGATAAAACTTACTCTATCACCTGGTTTGGCGCCGGCAACCACTCTATGTAGAAATACACGTATTAGCTTCTTATTCACCCGCTTCCCTCGAACCACATACCAACTCAAATTTTCCTTACCCTTATTGAGACACCACCGGTAATTACCTACCAAATGGTAATCCTCTTCATCAAGCTTGATCAGCTTACCGCGGATTAATACGGCTTTCATTACCTTCTCCGAATCCTCAACACTCTCTTTATACGCCTTTGTCGTCTTACCAGCGGTATTATTGGATGGCTATCATTTTTGTTATTATTAAACATATATCCCATCTCTTTGATAAACTTAACCATATGGTCAAAATCAAGATTCTTATCACGAATAAATCGATTTACCACAAAAGTTAAAATGGAAAACATCTCTGAATGGTGCCTCTTACAAAGCTCATCTAAAAACTGGTAATAAGAAAGCATTTAACGCAATCTCTTAACTTTTTTAATCGAACATCTCGGTATAGCCATTCTACCCATTACTTGTTCATCATCTTTATCTACATCCATAGATTGAGCAACTTCTATATATTCCTTACAATCATTAATAATAATCCCAACTGTGATACAATTAGATGGAAGCTGCGGTTTAATATCTTCAAAAAACTCCCACCCACTCGTGCATCCTTTACTATCAAGCCATTCAATTAATACAAACTTCTTTTCCATAATCCTCCTACCATAAGTATACACGTAATATAACAAAAACTCAAGGTGTTTACATAGTTTTTTGAACTTTTTTACGCTACCGCTAATTTTTAATCCAACAAAAATAATGTTAAGTCGCTGATATATAACAAAGTTATTCGGTGGAGAAGTTTGAGGATTTATGCTACCGGTTAGAAAAAGAGAAAACAGTGGTTAACAAGGGGTTGGTTGTCTGCCGTCCCAAACTGGTTTAGCGTCAAAGCCGCGATGATATCTTGTATGGTCTCCTTGGGAGTCAAAAACACGCAGATTTGATAGGCTGTTATCAGTCTGATCACGGTTCTCATGATGAACCACTTGGCCAGGCTCAATAAAGAAATGCTCCTCAACTATCTTACGGGCTATCTTTAAACTATAACGGTGCTTTATATACGGCGTTATCGACCGGTTCAACCACTTATAATAATGCTCAGGCTTACAAAAATGATGAAGCCTACTCCTATAATAACAACGAAGCAACTTAAACCCCTCACCGCACCACTCACACTTCGTAGCTACATTAGCAGCAGCCTTGCTCGTATCAACACCACACTTCTTCAATATCTTCCACACAGCCATACGTGTCACACCATAACGACTAGCTATCTCTATCATAGACACCATATCCTCACTGTACAACTTAACTATATCACCATGAGAAGATGACGAAACCCTGTTACTACTACGCTTCATCCAACGCCTTTTCATACACACCCGCCTCATCAGCCCATATAGCAAAATTCAGTAACTCACTATACTCCTCATTGTTTACCTCATGATCCTCAACATATCGATGAACAAGTTGCATCACAACCATAATACCTCCATATATTAAACATGTGCATATTTATAAGTATACACAGTATTTTTATAGAAGTCAAGAAAAATTAATCCCAAGCAATACTGTCTGTATAATACATTCTTTACATGTGGTGGTTTACATAGCTGCTGATGAAAATTACGAGCTGTTGGAGAAGAGGGTATATATATAAGAGAATGAGGCGTTGACCCATGGGGGGAATCGCCCCCCCCCGTACCTCTCGTAGTGTGTCACATGTAGTGTTGTATAAGTAATTATATTTAGTTGGAATAGTTATGTGGTATACACAATTGAGTCTACATACTAAAATATTATGCGCACCTCAAATTGACTCGTATGAGCTTTAAATAGCAATGTGGTAGGTTAACTTATAGGATAGTGGCATTTGGACACTATTGATAGACACTATTCATTCGCTTCTGTATACTCTGCTTCTTGTACTCTGTGCTTGTCCCATGCTGCTTGACGTAGTTCAACAGTATTGACTGTTATATTCACACCTATATCCTTAGAGTCTCCAAACAGCTTACGGTTGAGCTTGGCCATAAACCATTCTCTATGCCTCCACTTACGATCAAATGAGCCAGAAAGAGCATGTTGATACCGCGGATCCTCATTTCTATCATTACAAACTGTCTCAAGCTGGCTAATATCGTTCTCCATACTTGAGGCTGAAACAATCGTTCTACACTCTAATGCTCGAAGCCAAACCTGTTTTAGAGGTTCACTAATCGACATCCACACGTATAGTTTTCTTTCAGCCACGCCGTATTCTTCGGCTATTTTATCTACAGGTTTATTGGTTGAAGCTACGTCTATAATGATTTGTTGGGCGATGTTTTTATTATATGTTGATGTATTCCCAAAGTGGGCGGGTGTTTTTATATATTCTGGTACTTTGAGGTTATGGACGAAGTTTTCATCGTCTATGATATCTATTTCGGGGACGTCATTTTCGACGATTTCGTATTTACGTTGCAGGTTTTTGTTTGGGTTTTTCTTTCTTCTTTTTCTATATTTTGTGGTACGGGGTGATTTTTTGCTATACATGATAGCCTCTTCGGTTAAGCTAGTACCTACGGTTTATATTATAATAATATACTAAAAGTGTTTAAAAATCAAGTTTTAGTTAGTATTTCAATGGGGATCGGTGTAGGGAAACGACGGGAGTTTTTTATTATTTGGGACATATATTCTTTTTAGGTAGTTTTTTTGCTTTTCTTTCATTTTTGAGACCTTGTTCTATTGAGTCTGATCCATGGTGTGGACAATTGGCTTCTCCTACTGTTTCGCAGTACATGCATTTATTTTGTTTCATAGGTGGTTTCAGTCATTGTATATTCGTTGATTTGTTTTTCTATTCTCTCATCCATGGCGTCATTACAGTATGAACATGGTCCATATTCGGCGTGAGTCATGTATTCTACTCCGTTTTTTTCGATCATTGTGATTACTTCTTCGTGTCCCATTAGTAGGTTTCCTCTGCCATCGCCATGCCCACATACATACGACGTTTGTGGTGGTAGGAACACGCGGTTTTTCTTAGTCATTATTGGCTCCAGTCATTGTGTTGGGTTATGGATTATAAAGAGACGCATTGCCCCCTAGTCCCCCGTTGATTTAAACAGTTAATCAGCGGTGATGTTGGGAACATCAGCCCTTGCTATCACGTTCTCCACTGGCGGGTTGTCCGCACCTGCAGCCATTATGTATGCTGCTCAGTTTTTGCTGGAGAATGTCGGCATTACGATACTTTGTATTGCCAGCAACCTGCAGGAGCCCGGATATATTACTCTTAGAGTGAGCTCACGCTAATTTTTTAGCTAGCGTAGTACTGCAGTCCACAAACACAGAAGATGGCATTTTACTCATTTTTTCAAATAATTGAGTTCTTTCTGCACACCTTATTTTAATTAATATCATTTCTTTATAAGAAGTGATTGTATTTCTTTTACTTTTTTTTCTTTTTATTGGTCGTGTTCGAGCTTTTATTTTAAATCTTTTCTTAATTGCCGATACGATCACCATTGGATTTTGAAGTATTTCTTCATTAGTGAACCGTAGAGTAGTGATATTTTTCTTCAACAAAGCGTTATCTCGATCAATATCATAAAACTGTTGTGCTGCAATGTTATGATACCCACCATCGCATTCTATGGCTACTTTCTTCTCCGGGAGATAGGCGTCTACGATATAACCTTCAATTAAATATTGGCGATAGTGTTTTATTTTTGCGTTTTTTAATGCTGTGTATAATGCCTTTTCGGCTTCAGTAGGATTGTTTCTCATTTTATATGCGAGCCTGATTTTATCAAGCCTAGTATAATTTTGCTTAATCATCCTTGTCAGTGCACCCTATAAAACTAAAACAGCCGATGCATCACACATCGACTGTTCACACAATAACACCCTGTGATAGGCATTTAATTACTCAGCTCTTCTTTAGACTTTGTTATTTTACACACATTATCAATATTAACCGAGAACGCATGCAGCTCTTCCGGCACATCATCCCAGTTTAAGATAATACTCTCGTGGATCCGCTTTAACAGCTCCTTGTCCCTATTCATAACACCACCTCATTAAAAAAACCCGTATCCTCACAGTTCCCCTTCCCTCTGCATCACGGAAGGGAAGGTGTAAAAATACGGGCTGTATATACCCTGTTTTTTGTGATGCATATTTAAAAGAACTATCCTTAATTTAACATCATATCAATAAAAAAGCAACAACTATTTTAATTATTTTCGTGTTCACCACAAAACACACTTTCTTCCGAACCTATATATAGCATGAAAAAAAACTATTGACATCGCAAGCGGGTTGTGTTATCTTTTAGGTGTAAGCAAATCAAACCAACCACCAAGGAGGATCACATGGATTCAACAAACAAAATAATCAGCGACTATGAAATAGTCGATCACGGAGTAGACAACCCACAATATTTTCAGGGATGTGGCATAGCG